>PJTV01000065.1_pt1 | contig 9705 bp, 5 predicted proteins | sample 1512081 | NCBI WGS metagenome assembly PJTV01 (sample SAMN08177683, study PRJNA422409) | Soil metagenome, whole genome shotgun sequencing project. | isolation source: Soil enriched on wood chips: alkali lignin treatment | place: USA: Madison | collected 2015-01-15 | reverse complement strand
TCGACAACTGGCGCAGGGAATATAATCATGAGAGAACGCATTCATCATTAAATGACATGACTCCGGCTGAATTCATCCGAAGTCTCCGGAAAGACGAAGATCTCTGATTTAGCACTGCACTGATTTTGGGCCAGGGTCAGAAAGACGAAGATCTCTGATTTAGCACTGCACTGAATTTGGGACAGGGTCAAAATGGTCGTTGCTAATATCGAGCTATGATAACGTATTGGGATGACGTCAACGTAACTGGTCATAGTATGATAAGAAGCCCTCTCAAGGAGGGCTGTTATCTGATATAAGTTGCTTTGGTATCATGCAGTGTGCTTTATCGCACGCGCAACATATTGAAGCGTCTCATCAGAATAGTTTTTGGTATTTACCTGTAAGAATGATGCACCTGCAACACTTCCTAGAAGGTTTGGTTCAAGGTAATACATGTGATTTTCAGGACTTATCACTCCGTCTTCAACAAGCTGAGACAAAAGCATTCGTCCGTCCTCGCCTCGTAACATACGAGCATGATTAATTTTATCTTGAAGCCTTGCCAAGCGACCTTTACTGTGAGATCTAAACGCCATAACGATTCTCCGAAACACTCTTAATGCATCAGCAACCCGATCGTCGGAATTAGCATTTACAAGCTTGTTTGAAAACGCAGACCATGGAAAACCCTCTGATGATGGCCAGTTCACATAAAGCTCAGCTCCAGGGCGAACCAAAGGGGGACTAATAGTTTGAGTACTTTCGAATCGATTGGCTTCAAGAATAACGCTTGTGTTTCCCTCATCTTTTTTGACTGACTTAACAATTAACTTTTCGCTGTTTATGCAAAGGCAGTCACAAGAGATACTAATAGGCGAGAAAAGTTCAAGTTGTTCGCTAGAAACGAACTCAACATCAGAAGATTCAGTATTGATGAAAACGTTGCCTACTTTAGTTCCGAGAACTATTGGGCTATATCCATCGGATGTAAACTCAATCTCTCTTGGGTCTTCATCATTAGAATTGGAGATGATAAATTCAACATGAAGCCTCATATCTTCATCATCATTAACTATCAAGGTAGCACTATCATTAATTTTAAGCTTAGATAGAGCAGAGTCGAAAAGAATCCCTATATAGGAACTATTAATTATTGAATTACCATGCCCCTCACCAGACTCAACGAAAAAATCAAATAGGAATGGGTTAGGCGTTGAAACGCCTAATAGGCAATAGTCCTTTGCAGCATTAGAGATGATTTTATTATCACTCATCAATGCATAGGACAATATGCATGCTTCAAAAACAGAGCTAGCAACCTTTCTTCCCGTCCCGTCTAAGAATGGATGTTGAGGTAACATACTTTCAACAGCATCATTATACAAAGCAATTAAATCACCACTTAGCATACTCATGCTATCTATAGGTGGAAGGTTAAATAATCTACATGCAAGTCGATCAAGTTGCTCATCGATTGAATAAAGAGATTCTTTTGTTGAGTCAAACTTTTCAGGCAACTGTTGAGTCAGCTTGCCCTGCTCTCGCGACAAAACAGCTTTGCATATGCTCAACAACATTTCACCACTTAAAATATCTTTCATTTCCTCTAAAATTCTAGATGGATTTTTAATGGTGCCAATAACTTTTGATACTGCTTCCAAAACCGGTGCATACCCGAAGAATCTGGTGGATTCAGCGCCCGATATCTCCTTCAGTTCGTCAACTACACCACGGATTGAACTTTTATATACTTGTGAGTGTACGCTAAGAGAAGATGATAAGTGTTTGTATTCTTGCCTTTGACTTTCAGATAATCTCAGAAGGTTTTTTTCGATGAAATCAGTAGCTTCAGACTCATTAAAAAAATCAATATCGAAAACAGGACAATTTATATTGTGGTTCTCACTTAAAATTAGCCAAGCTTCCTCAATAATACCTACTCGACCAAATATAATTATTGGGTTTTTATTTCTCTTGGATACTTTACTGACGTCGAGCAAAAAGTCTTCAAATGAATCTTGGGTTACTCTTAGCCTAGCCTCATCTAAAGAGTCAATTATTAAACCAACCGTCCCGGAATTCCATGCGGATAAAATATCTTTGTTTGCCAATCCACCAATGACATAATTACCAGCAATACTTGAAGCCTTTGATAAATCCAAATATATACTACCAGTTTTATTGCTTAGCTCTCTCGCCAGCACTGATTTACCAACAGCCCCTGGGGCGCTTATAAGTATTATTCTCGCGCCATTAATATCCCCACTCAGGCTTTCATTCAGCGAAAGTCTCGCTGGAACGTAGTCCGTAGTTAAATCTTGAGAGAAAAACCAACCATCACCATCTTCGTTATCACTTATTACATGAACGCCACTTAAAAGGGCCGATATGTCTTCGATTTTGTATTCCATATTATTTCTTACTCCTAAAATAGTTTGATCTGGATATGTTTAGTTCAATCTGAGGTCTACAGAGGCTGACCTGTACTCCAACGATCTATCATATGTTAGTCCTATAATCTAACGATAATGAAAAATGAGAGCGTCCGCTTTTCGCTCACAGCGGACCTTTAGCTCAGTCAGTTAGTCCGCTTCGTGCCAGGAGCGGACCTAAAGGCAATTATTGCGAAGCTGATCATAAATATCTGTAGTTTGTATTGACATATATAGTTTTGGCGAGGATTTTAAGTAAAATGAAATGCATGAATTCTTTGATGAATGATACTCATATCTAAGTTTTCTAGGGTAAAACAGGGAGGTTATAATGGCATTACCGATTGAATTCAGGAATGAAAGATCAGAATATTTAGAGAAAGAAGCAACTAAATATCAAGCACATGAGTTTTGGAATCTAACAAACGATGATTTTATGCTCTTGGGTAAATATATACAAATGTATTGTTTTATAGAGCTAAATATACATAGATTGTTTAATAAACTTGTATCAGAGGGGGTTATTACAATAAAAACAAATAAAAAAGTGAGTGTTCCATATATTTTAGATAAATTAATCGACTTAGTGAATTTAAATCTTGTTGAGTCTTCTAGAGTTGATGATGTTATCGCTAAGCTGAAAGAAATAAAATATCGTAGAGATTATAGAAATATTTTTGCACATTGGGCTGCAAAAAAAATCCCTAATGAAGATGGAATGATTTTTTTTACAGGGGACGCCCTAGATTATAAAAAGGTCCTCAATAAAAAAATCGATCCACAAACTGTTGCTTATACTATTTTTGATGTGGCTGATATTCGTGGGTTAGTTAATCATATCAATGATTACGAAGAATGGCTAGCTCATTTCTATGCTGAGATTTACGAACGGTATAAAAAAACAAGCTGACAACTGAATTAAATCAATGTCAATGCTATTATTAGTTGTATTAACTCAGGCTTGATTTGGTACTATTACGCCATAGAGCTAAATCTAATCTGACGGGCAGCCCTGTGCCAGAAGCGGAAGTGGATAGTAGATCAAACAGTACCTCAGTTGAAATTAACTCCAACCATTATCGATAACTTAACATTTTAATCTTTGTGTTTTTTATATAGATTGTTTGTGTTACTGTAGAGTAAAGAGAACAGGCTTATTGGAGTTCTATAAGGTCTTGAGGCATCTCAAGAGGTGGGGGTTCGATTCCCTCTCTGTTCACCCAATTTAGGAGATCCCATGGGGTATAGAGTCAAACTTCAGTGGTCCGTTATTACTAAATTACCATCAGATAGCATAAATTTTTTGAATGACAGTTGCATATTATTCAACTTCAAGGGTGGGAAAAGTTTCCTAAGAAGTATTGGTGGAAAAATCAGGTGTTCTTATGAACCTGTGACACTAGAAGCGACTGATATTTTCCATGCTGATTTAAAAAAAAGCAAAGAAGAATTAGGTTTTTCTGGTAAAAAATTCCCATATGCCTTGGATGATTTTCTACCAGGCATCTCAACACGTTTGAATGTTAATTTCCATCTTTTCGGGAATGTTTTGTGTTCTAATTACATACTTGACGAAATTGATGTTGCTGATGATGTCGATTTGAGTCAATTGCAACGTATTGAAAATCACCCGCAAATTAAGAATCTAATTCTTAAAATAGCCGGGATATTCAAGGAGGGTAAGCGTCATGCTCATTCGGTCCCATCCCTTCCTAAATATTACCCTGCAATAAGAATCGTTTCATTAAAGAAAGATGCAGAAAGTTGGCGTTCAGATATGGCAACTTTAGTTGCACGACACCCGCAGATGCGCAACGAAGTTGTGTCAGCAGTATTAAGTAAAAATGATCCGCACCAAGTAGATGAGTCGTTAATTCTCGTAGACAAGCAAGGTATATTAGCTTACGTTCCATTTACTGCGCCATTAACTGCGGCAGGAAATTTCCAGCGTTTTAAAAATATGGCTTCAATGCTTGAGTTTGCTGCCGTAATAAAGTTGCAAATGTCTATGGGTGAGAATTTACCAAAAGATATTATCAAAATAATAACTAATCCTGACCAAGCTATATCAAACAGTGTTTCTTCACAGAAATCTTGGATATTGATCAACTTGGAATTTAAACTTCAAGATGAGTTGAATTACTTAGAGCCTCAAGAAGATAGCGAGATTATGAGAAAAATACTCATTGTAACTGTAACTCAAGTGGAAAGCATGTCTGTAAAAACAGCATTCCAAGAAGAAACAACTGAGAAATCCAAACGTAAAGTTGTTGATGGCCATGTTTATCAAGAATTAGGTACTATCGATAACTCACAATGTTTTTTATGCATATCTGAGATGGGTACTGCAGGCTTAAGTGGATCTATTGTAACGGTTCAACAAGGCATAAAAGACTTACAACCGGATGCGGTTATTATGGTTGGCATCGCATTTGGAATTGATAAAAGCAAATTCACTATTGGAGATATATTAGTTTCTCAGCAATTACAACTATATGATTTGCAACGAGTAAATAATAACAACTCTTTAGGGTTGCGTGGGGACAAACCTCAAGCTTCCAGAAGACCTTTAAACTGGGCACGACATGCACAGTTAGATTGGGATGCAGATAACCCCAAGGTCGAAATAGGGCTGATATTAAGTGGGGATAAGTTAATAGACAATCACGATTATCGTGAAACTCTCAGTAAACTTGTTCCTGAAGCCATAGGAGGAGAGATGGAGGCTGCTGGATTATATGTTGCTTGTCAAAATGCGCAAGTTGACTGGATAATGATAAAAGCTATTTGCGATTGGGCTGATGGTAACAAAGCAAAAAAGAAAAAAGCTAACCAAACGAAAGCAGCAAGAAATGCAGCTCAGTTTGCTATACACCTAATCAAAGTATCATCTGATGTGTAAATTCTTTACATAACACGACCACATTATTATCACTTATTAACTTTGGCATTTTTGTATAATCAGCAGATTAGCGTGCGAACTGCTTAATATAGATTAAAAATGTGGCAGGTTTGTTTGATGTAAGAAAAGATGTGTATGTCCGATTATCGCTCGTAGCGGACCTTCAGCTTAGTGCCAGTAGCGGACCTTTATAATAAAGTAGCGTGGGTTGAGCGGCCAAGTCATGCTAAAAATGCACATTGAGCGTTTAGATGTCGATGTGAATGTTAGCGCTATTTCAAGGAAGTTAATGCTATACGGGAAACTATTATAGAAAATGACTCTCAATAAGAACCACGCGCGCAATATATTCGACGGAGTGGTTCCTATATGTGAAACCGCAAGGTTCGTCAGGCAATCTCGCGTCCGATATCGTCATTTGCTGCAACAGGTGACTGTAACAAATTATCACACTCAGCTATGACATATTCCGGAATGAGATCGAATCGAGTTGGGTCCAACTGACAGATAAACTCATTTTCGATGTGATAGGTTTCATTGATAAATTTCTGAATTACAGAGTTTGCAGGATCAATACCCATTAGCCTGAAAACTTGCAATTTTTCGTAACTACTATTGCAATTGAAATACAGCGTGGTGAGATAATTTCCGCAGGTAATTTTCGCTAGCTGTACCGCATAGTCAAAATCAGGAATGTGCTTAATTATTTCGTGGCAGCCTGAATTCACACTAGCTTCTGACATTAACTGATACCCCCCGTCAACCATCGCCAGACGTGTATCTTCCTGAGATGCCCGCTTATGAAGAAGATTTGAAAGCACTTGATAAGCATCGCCCCGGTCATCAAGGATCTCGTAATACCGACGAAGATATATCAACTTAATGATATCGTCACACTCAGCCTGTAGGGCCGATGTGCAGATCTGGGCAAAAGTTTTGATGTCAGAACTTGAAATAGATTGCTCCGTAATAACGCCACGACTGTAGCGAAGGTAGGCTGCAGAAACCTGATTGTTGAATTGTTGGCGAACGGCGCGAATAGTATCGATGATTGGCTCAACATCATGCGTCAACATCAGCACAGTTTTACTCTTCAGACAGTCGGATGGTTCTCTGCGAAAAAGCATTTCGAGAATCGCAAACTTCTTGTTTTTATCGAACGAGGAAATGGGGTCATCCAAAATAATCAGGCCAGGTTTTCTAGAAAGACATTCATACATGAAGAGTACAAGAGCAAACGCATTTCTTTCACCGTAACTTAGGTGTTGGCTGCCACCGGTAACGACATCAGTATGATCTACATGATAGAGTTGAAGGCGTGGCTGTGCATCGTCAGTTATCCGCACGCGATAACGATAACCTGCATAGGCCAGAAAACCATTGATATCTTCCTGGTGCTTTCTAACGAGTTGACGCACTTTATCCCGCTGCTGATTCAATTTACCCTGAAGTGGTCCTGCGCGTGCAATTAAATCTGTCAGAGAAGCATTGAGTGCACCTATGATACGTATGGTTTCTTCTGATTGAAGCTCAGTAAAGAAGTCTAGATTCAACTTGTGGGAGGCGAGCCTTGCAGCCACATTTTCTCCCTCCGTAAAGCTAAATCCTGAAAGCGTTTTAAGCGCGGTAAGTTTCTCAATAAGATCGTCTGTTTGAGACTTGAGGGTAATAAGATATGTTTCATGCTGCCGTTCAAGACCGTTAGGGAGGGTGGTGATTTCTTGAAGACGATCACGGGCAAGGTCAGTAAGATAAATTCCTAAACGCTGGATGACATCGACAAGTTCCATCAAATTTTTGATGACGGCTTGATCATATTCCAGTCCAACTTGTCTAATCCGTTGTTGTTGTTGTTCGCTAGATTCGCCGCTGCAATAAGGGCAGCACTCACCCGCCAGTTCACCAAACTCTGCCAACCCTTTTGTCTGCCAGGCAATCCACTGCACGCTTTTGTTACTAGTTATCATGTTCCTGTACGGTTCAAGTGCAGCAGGGATATGAAGAAGTTTATTGCCTCCTGCGAGCGCTTTCATACCTTTGGTACTTTTGCTAAGAACAGATGCTGCGGTCACTTTAAATGCACTGGATAGAACACCGAGATCGCTCAACAGGGTTTCCAATTGTGTATGTACGGTAAATACCTGACGGATAGTCGAAATGATCGACTCTATTTCCTGCTCCGTTCGGATATATGCGTCCGTTTTGATTAAAATATCGAAACTATTGGCCACAAGTTCATCCTGACGGAATGTGAACTGGCTGACATACTCCTCATTGAAACACATTATATTGTCGAGCTGTTCCATTCCGGCAACAGAGGGCGCCACATTATCGGGGTTATTTGTCCTGAATTTGAAAGGAAGCAACTCTGCTAGGCTCGCTTCCTGTCCAGGCAGACTGAACTGCATCGCCCGAGCAATGGTACTTTTCCCTGTTCCATTAGGCGCGAATCGTATATTCAGCTTTCTTTCAGCAAGGGAGATGGTTGCAGAATCGATGCTATTACAGTAACTAATTTGAACTTCCATTTTCGTTCCTTTTTGTTATGTTAGTGAGGTAATTATAATATCTGCCATGCCTTAACAAGTTTGCTACTGTGATCAAAACAAACCAGCCTGTGTCACAATATTTAAATCCTATACCTCAGCTCTGACAAATTACCCACGTTCCCTTATCCTTATGGAAGAGGGTTCTGTTGCAAGCCTTTCGAGCATTAAACGTCTAATCTTAGCACATATCGTGGTTTTTCTTACATTTGAGCGCATGGCGCTGCTTAGCGCTTATTTACACTAAGTAAGCAAAATCCCCATCTGCTGCGGAACAAAGAAATACCTCCGCTCTTCACTCAAAGCGGACGAGCTAGCCGAGCTTTAGGTCCACTGTGAACGAGGATCAGACTCCTCAGGCAATCCACTGCTGCCAGATACGGATGTGACCTGCTCCAGCACTCTGAACCGAAGTAAAAAGGTTATCCACATCAAAAGTGGATATCATTGTGGATGAAGTGGTCAACTAAAACTGACCACCGCTAGAGTTTTTCCAATATTGGTTTTCCGATTCGTTTGGGGGTAACCCACCGTTATATTCATGCGGCATGAGCGCGCTGTAATATCCAACGATATAGTCCGTTATGGCGTGAGCTGCATCGCTGAAGCTTGAGTAACCCGTCACCAGTACCCAGTCGTTCTTCAGAATCTTGAAGAAGTGATCTCCTCCCGGAAAACAGTACCACTCTACATCAAGATAAAAGTCTCTCTGGGTTTACACCAGGGTTGCTTTCCCCTTGCGTCGCCCCCTTAAACTCAACGCACTTATCGCTGAGCAAGGACATCAAAACTGCCCCCTGTTCAAACCGTTAATCTAGTAATTTCATCTCCAGCGCCCGGCTCATCGCTTGAGTGCGACTATTCACTTTGAGCTTCGCGTAGATATTTTTGATGTGCCATTTGACCGTTTCAGCAGAAATAACGAGGGTGCGAGCAATTTCTTTATTCATCTGACCTTCAGCGATCAGTTGTAATATCTGCAACTCTCGCTCGCTGAGTTCCCCATGAATATCGGGGCTTCCACTATTAAACGGTGTTCCATCTGCAGGCGCGCGCTTGCCGGCCCAGGGTTCATGGACTATCCCTTCCTCAGTACAAGCCGAAGAGGTTTCATTCATACCGGCAAGCAAAGGTTGCAAGGTATCGCCAGCTTCAAGAAAGAGGCCTTTGAGATGCTGTTGTTCAGCCAGCTGCACGACTGGCTGAAATGTCGTGCGCGCAGCGGCAGTTTTGCCACTGTTCCACAAGGCCAATGACCAGAGCGTACGCAGACGCGCTGCGGTTAACCTGTCCCCCCGGTTTTCCTGATCAGGGACCATATCAGCCAGGAGAATACAGGCTTGCGGCGCCTGGCCTCTGGCGAGAAGAAGGCGACAGTGGCTAAGGGATGCAGACAGAGCGATAGCGCGTTGACAGGGATGTTCGGCATCCATTCTGAAGCTGGCGGCCATTTGTTCAAGTTGTCGCTGCAGTTGCTCTGCGCCTGTGACATTGCCGCGCTGCAGCCGCACCCTCACCTGCTCGGCTAACATCATGGCCTGGAGCCGTTGCCAGCCGCGAGACACGGCAAGACGCTGCGCATGCTCCAGCAATCGCTCGGCCTCATACGGCATATCGCCATCCAGGGCCTGACGCGCGAGATAGGTATAGCAACGACTCAGCGCATCGGGTGGACTGAATCGGTCGATGAATTCGAGCCGGTCGGCTAACAGATGATCGGGCGAGTCGCCACTCTGACATTCATAGGCTATCTCCGCCAGCAGCGGCGCCAGCGTCGCGCCACTGGTCGACTGGGTACCGGTATAACATTCAGCCTGGCGCAACGTTTTCTCTGCGTACCACC
>PJTV01000063.1_pt1 | contig 9917 bp, 7 predicted proteins | sample 1512081 | NCBI WGS metagenome assembly PJTV01 (sample SAMN08177683, study PRJNA422409) | Soil metagenome, whole genome shotgun sequencing project. | isolation source: Soil enriched on wood chips: alkali lignin treatment | place: USA: Madison | collected 2015-01-15 | reverse complement strand
CTGGCGGCCCTGCCGGTTACGATTTAGCCGGATGATCCCGGCGCCACAGCGCCCACGCGTCGAGGGTTCCGCCGCTGGGGAGTTCGCACTGGGTGCTAACGCCCTGCGGCGTTTGCACCGGCACCCGGGTACCGCCGGATTGCTGACAGTACACCGACGCGGGATTGGCCATGCCGATGGTTTTCGTCGGCGCGGTGGACTGCGGCTGGGCACAGCCGGCTAATACCAGTGGCAGAATAGCCAGTAACTTTTTCATCGTTCCTCCCTTTCCTGAATGCCCGGGGATTTTAGCCTGAATCTCCACGTTTTCTCCATCTTGCCTGCACTTTTCCCCCGTAGAGTAGCCCCTGTTCTCGAACTGACCAGAGAACAGATCATTCCATAATCAATGAGTTTTTCCCCGTCGCCCCCGACGGGGCTTTTTTTTGTGATTTAATAAACTGAAATAAAAGGATTTATTTCAAAAGTGTCCACATATTGACCCTGACCCCGAATATGATCCAGTCGTAATCAGGAATAACCGGCTTCATGTTGGCTGCATATTCTGCCAACCGGCAGACTTCTCTGCGAATTCGGATGACGTCCTCCAGCCCAGTGCAGAATGGGGACGGCACTCGTTATAATCCTGCCACCAGTCATTAATCGCTTTCCGGGCATGAAGAATATCGCTGAACCAGTGTTCATTCAGATACTCATCGCGAAAGCGTCCGTTAAAACTCTCAATAAATCCGTTCTGCGTTGGCTTACCTGGCTGGATAAGCCGTCGTTCCACACCATGCTCAAAGGCCCATTGATTGATCGAGCGCGCGGCGGTGGAAAGGATGGTGTCAGATCCTGCCGTTTCAGCAGATCACGGCGAAAGATGAGTTTATCAACATTAAGAACGCCACCTGGGCGACATACACACGGCACACCATATACCACCGCAGCTGATTGGCACCATGCCAGAGGGAAACGGATCATTTGGGGACATCGTAAAGGCCGCCAGGGTCTACGCCATCAACGAGCTGACGCCCGTAATGGAGGCGCTGAAGGTGGTCAATGAGTGGCTAGGAGAAGAGATATTCCGCTTTAACCCTTACGCGTTACTTTCCCCCTAGAAATAACCGCCAGAAAATTCAGTTTCTTTGAACAACATCAGGCACTTATAACAAGCCAGCATTTTCGCTGGCCTCATCTTTTCTGCTTAAAGAATCCCGTACCAGCGCCCCTCTGCGCGTCGCTGCTTTTTCCCTGCACAAGGCATATCTCCAACCAAAACGACCGCTCACCGTGACGCAGAAACCGTTAAATTGCGTATTCTGCCGCCTTCCCTACCATGACCCGTTTGCGGGGGCTTGCCCCCCGTCACCTGCGCGCAACGATCCTTTCATTATTCATGCATGCACAAAATTGTGCGAATTTGTGCACTAGTATGCATCGAGCTGAAAATGACACATTCGTGTTTAAGAGGTGTTCTTCATAGCAGTGGCATCCGTGCCTATTTTACAATCACTCTCTAAAAAGTAAGGTAAATACACCTATAACTTTAAGATTAATTATAAAAGCATCACCAACTATCACCAACAGTTGCATCTCGTAAATAATATTTTTTCCCATCTTGAATGCTCTTAAGCACAGCTTGAATGCGTGTGGGATAAATTGAAATATCTAAACCCTTGGCTTCATCCCGAACTTTAGTTATATCAACTATTTCCCCAAAGTATTTTTCATCAAATTTAATATAAGGACCATTCGTTGAATCGTTACCTGTTTCACAAATGATCTCACATGCTCTAATCAAGCCATCCCCTGATAATATAGAAGCAATAAACTCTGACGCACATTGAACAGAAGTTCTTTTTAATTCGAAAAATATATGAGATTCAAGATGACAATCAAAATACATTCTGTCATTTAAAACCTTAATAGCCATTTGCTTAAAGATATCCTCAACCTCAGCCAACTCTTCAATGCTAATCCACGCCTTGTCGTTATTTTCATTTTGTATCTGGTCTCGAGATTTGTATAACACGTCTGCACCAAATGGTGCATTCTCATGCCTTCCTACAATACGCTTTATTAGCTCACATTTATCATCACTTTCAGATATAATTTTATTAGTTAGCCAATTGATCCATCTATAAAGATCTTTAGCAAAAAAGCCAAAGTTTTTTTCCAAAGAGGATTTCAATTCCTGAGAAAACAGAAAAGTATCATAAATGCACGTTAATACTTCAAAAGCATTATTTTTACAATGACTTGAATACATAGTCATCATTTCAAAAAATCTTTCTTCGGCATTTTGAGATAGCACATTATCTAGAAATTCATCCCTTTCAACATCCCCTTCAATGAAACTAATAATATCATAATCAGAAATATATCCTGCTGGAGTTTTATAATGAAAGGCAATATGGAGCCTTTGCGGTGCAGATACTCTTCCCGCGGCATCGGGCTCAGAAACCCCATAATGAGAATATCCCCCGGACTGTAAAAGAGGGAATATATCGCCTAAGAGTTCCAGCATCAATGTACGCTCTCGACCAGGAAAATTATTCAGATTCTTACTTCTCTCATCGCTAAATCTATCCACAATATCTTGAATTTTATCCGCCAAAAGCCCATCATTAGTGAATCTCATCCCAATGTATGCTTCTGGTGTTTTTTTTATATGTTCGTAAACCAAATTCGATTTAGTGGCGACCAGAGATAGAGCAAAGAGATCAGAAAAACAGACCTGCCCTTCAATTTGCTCTAAAACGAATCTTAGATGGTTAAAAAATCTCTTTAGCTCTCTAGGGTTCTTAATTAGTTGTTTAAAATAATTATGATAAATCCAGCTTAGTCTCTCTTGATCACTTTCAAATCTTTCAGTTAAAGATTTATCACTTAGCTTCTCCAGCTCTGCACTTGCAAGTTCATTCATATCCCTTTCTGATATCACAGGAAGTGAGACTCGAAGTTGAATAATCTTATTAATATACTCAGAAGAATTGACTATATTATTTTTATCAAGTACAGAAATTAGATAATTAGGATCAAATGCGAGTAAAAAAGATGTACCTGAGAAATCTGCGACAGCTTTAATCAATCGTAAAACTTGAAAAGTTTCAGCAGGAGTCAATCGATCAATATCATCAATTATTACAACTATAGGATACTTTATTTTTTTTATTGCTTCCTCCACCTGTTTTTTTCTACCTAAAAGATCGAGTTTTTTTAGCTCAGCAATCTTTTTAGTTGCACTCCCAAACCTTGAGAAAACCTTTTCAATGATCGATGCCCAAGGTTCTGTGCCTGGGACAAGTTTTGCAACACTAAAGAGACTAGAGTATGCGATTAATTTTTTTGAAACTTCCAAAGCCTCTTCTGATTTGTCTTTAATATTTAGTTGTGAAGAAAACTGCAATAAAAAATCTTGAATCAAGGATTCAGGTTGACCAGCCAACCATGGATTATATTCTATTATAATTGGTAAGGTATCCTTTTCATTCAAAGCACTTTTTATGAGATTTATTACTGATGTCTTACCATATCCCCATTCCGCTTCTATAGATACAGTAAGACAATCATCATCGTGATTTAACAGTAGAATATTTGCCAAATGATTTGAAAAATCAAGCCTATTTAATAAATCAGGGTCATTTAGGCCACCTAGTATGGGGTGATCATTATGATATGTACTCATTTTCAAATGCATCCATTTAAATAAAAATAATCACAGGGTTAGTAGCTATTAATATCATAAGACAGCCGTGGATAAAACCAATGTTTAAAAGATAGCATACTTAAGAGGTTACTGCGCTTCTCTGAGTCAAAAGCACTGATTTGTAGAGTATACGAACGCGGACCTGCGACTGCTTTTTCTGGTACTGTTCCGATCGGATGCTGCGAATGAGCTCTGACAATGGTGCGTGCGGCACATTTCTCGAAGAGACGCACTGTTCGCAAAATTCGCTGTGCTCACGATTAGCTACTATGAAAACACCAATACCAGACGCGCAGTCGGCCGCAGACGTAAAAAGCGGTACTGAGAACGATATTACGACTATTCAGTTCGGCGATCGCGTGGTCAGGTACTTCTTGCGAGATCCCGCTAATACCTTGCAGTGGTGAGTTTCTCCCTTGACCGTTCGCTGCCGTGCCGTTCTGTTGAAGCAATGCTGCCTCTGACTTTTCTTTTGGTATTCCGAAGCCGCAGCGGCATAGTTATCAGCCCGTCGTTTTGCCTCGATCCGTAGCTGCTCGCGCCAGCGCTGCTCTGCCTCTTCCGGCGTCAGGCTCATATCTTTCGCAGCGTTGACTTTTGGCCCCCATGCCAGCGCGGTTTCGTCATCAATCGACGTGCGCAGACCGCGCGCGGTACGCATGAAGGCTTGATCCGAACTTTCGCGGGCGGATTTCCTAAGCCTACGGGTGATCTCCTGCCTTTGCTGGCGTGAATATCGCCTTAAATCCTCGATATTCAGTCGTAGCTCTGTCACTGAACTGTCGTCTGGCGCGGTTTTACCAACTGACACCTCCGTTTTTGACGGTGGTTTTTTCGTCTGATTCGGCGCGGCCGTACAGTTATTGACAGAACTCCTATGGAGTTCCACAAAGGAGTGGCACTGTCAATTTGGTAGCACAGAGGATCATTTTCGCATAACTTAGATACGTAATGAACTGAGTCAAGGCCAGTACAGGCCTGTAGACTAAGCAATTTTAGTTAGAACATTTAGAGTCGGAGTATTTATGCCTATTCCAGATAACATTGCTGCCAAAATACTTGTTAAATCAGCTAGGCATTGCTGTATTTGCAGAAGATTTTCACCATTGCAAATTCAAATACATCATATCGTCGCGCAGAGTGAAGGTGGTTTAGATGATGAAGACAATCTAATACCAATTTGTATTTCATGCCATTCATCTGTTCATTCAAAGATGCATATGACGAAAGGATTTAGCAGGGCAGAATTAAAAGGACATCGAGATGCTGTGTACGATATGGTTGAAAAAGGAAAGCTTCCTGCGCAACCTCAAGTAACCGGCGATGAAATGCATGCATTATCAACAGTTATTATCGAAACATTGAAAGCAGAGGGGAAAAGTCAAGGCCTTTCTGAGCGTGCGACAGAGATTCTATTAGCTGCTGCATGCGAGGAAAGCCCAGCATTAATTAATAGGACAGATGGTGGAATTATTATCGAGTCCAACGGACAGACCTTTCATTTTTATTCCAAGGAAGTAAAACAGTATCCTGATGAGCTATTTGAACTTGCGCATGCTGGTTTCATGAGCCTTGATGGGACGACATCAAGCATAACGAACGCCGGTATTGCTCATGTGCAAAAGATTGTAAAAACAACAGCTAAATATACAGAGAAAAAAGTCAGATGCATGAAATGCAGTTTACACTTTACTATCTTTTCTTGGTATCCAGAACTGCATCGAGCTAACACTCTCCATTGTCCAGAATGTGGACAATCTGAGGGATTGTTTATTGTTTGGGCTCAGCAGAAATTTGGTTTTATTTTTCAGAAGGTGCCGGGTAATTCATCGCTATGGGACATGGGGAATCTTCCCTAGTAGTCACTCAGCCACAAATCTTAACTTTTCTATTTTCTCCAGCCCACTGTCTTTACGTTATTTCTTGACTGAGCTGGAGATTCAATTATCATCTTGGAAAGTTGCTCTTTGATTTAAATTTTCCGGTACTCTCTTACTTCCCAAAGCAATGAAATTAACTCTTCAACTTTAATATTAACTGCCCCATTCGCATCATACTGATTAATCAGTTCTGCTATGCGCTCATCAGTAATGATTAAACTATAACTAGGGATTTGAGTAACAAAGTTTATTTCTTCAGGCCGTGGATGAGCTGCATCCCAATCTTTTTCCGCTTTTTCTCGTAACAATTGCCATTCGGGATAACGGCTAAAGACCTGCTTCTCAAAATCAGACCTGTTTTGCTGCCCTTTGTCCTCATACTTTGATAAATCGAGATTAATAATTGGAAAAGGTGACTTACCCTCAGATTCTACCTCCGGAACGCCCTCACTATCGAACGGTTGAAGCCCGCGGCAGAGATTGCAAATTCGATCTGTGTAATAAAATTTCTCTTTGTAGTCCAGCGCATGCCCACATTTGATGCATAGTTTTGTTTTGTTCGACAGGAAGCTGGCAATATTCGCCTCTCGCTGATCATAATCGTCATACATATTCACCCCCTGTCCTTATCTCCCCCAAAGAGTACCGTCCATCCCCTAGGGTCCAGTTTCCTGAGCATGTCGGAATAATGCCCTACTGGATTATCTGTGATGTGACCTACATCTACTTTATTGTATTTTTCAACAGTTTCCACACGTTCCGAATCTGAACATCTGAATTCTCTGGTTCCATACTGTGCAGCACCCCATCGTGAGTCGCGTAGTAAATGCGATCACCATAACGTATGTGTTTACCATTAAGTAAATGATTAACCTGGGATTCTCTAAGTTCGATGCCAATAGATGAAGCAAAATCGCTCAACAAGACCTCAAGCGGAGAGTAATTGCGTGATTCTACGTGGCCCTGTGCTTTCTTCTTGTTATAGATCTCCTCTGTAATCCTTCTCAGTACAACCCGGCGCTCTTTTGCGGATAGTTTACTCACATCGAGCGTTCCAGTTCCTTCATCAGGGGTCATTATCTCGGGTATAGCAACGTCAGTTATCTTCCCTTTTTTGGGGATTTTTTGGTTTGGGGGACAGTTATTGCCACGAGTCCAAGGGGCGACGGGGTCGCCCTGGGCGGCGCTTTCAGCGCCTGGGTTAGCGGGAGCCTTCTTCACCATCTCCAGGTATGGACATGCGTGCATATTTTGTTTTCCTTACCGGTGATTGGCGACCAAATGCCATAAATACGAATCCCGTGATCGCCATAGGTTCCTGGTTCGACTGTCGGCTCGTAGGCGGTATGAATGAGGTAATTTTTGCGGGGAACAAGTACACCGCCCTGCTTCATGATGTAAGTGGCAAAACAGCCAACATCAGCAGCAGCGAGCACAGCGTCCAGTTTTGGATCCATAAGTACCGGAGCACCCGGTTTGCTGGTTTTCATTGCACGAGTTGCCTGCGATGCGAACAATCGTAACTCGCGGTACGCCTGGCGGCCTGGAATCCCAAAAAAACGAAATTGTTGAACACGGTGCAACGATGCCCACGCAGTGACGTACTCGGCACTATCACGTAGTGATTTACCCGTCTCCTTGCTGACGGTGTCACCCAGCCCACGCCCATCGATGTTTTTACTGACGTACTTTGCAATATAACTGGCCGGAGTCCCCTTTCGCGGGTCTATCAGCTTTGACTTGAAACGAGCGCCAGTGTTATTGCCAAGTTCGGCGCGATCTTCTCGGATAGCGAAACGACGCAGCAGCTCTGTGATTGCACGTCGATGTTTTTTGCGCATAAAACACAATAAATGCCAGTGCACAGTGCCATCGTGATGTGGTACGGCTACGCGGACGCCGTACCAGCGCAGCTCTTTTTTGTGCATTCCCTTACGGAATGCCGCAAACGTATCAACCAGATAGTCGCTGCTTTTCCTAACTGTCGAGTGATCCCATGTAGGGTTAGGCTTCCCGTTCATCAGTGTGGCGTGGTACTTAGAAGGACAGATGATGGTATAGAACATGGCGCAGTCGCCACGCATTTCAGCTATCAATTCCAGGTCTTTAACACAGCCATCATCTCATTACGACGGTGCGCTGGATTGCTGGCACTTGCAAGCACCACATCCTCCATGCTGAGCGTGTCGCCATCTTCGTTAATCAGATCATGGTTGCGGAAAAAATCCATCGCCTTACGGCGTTGTTCCCGCTTCTGCAACAGAATGTCATGGCTGACATAAGGTGATGCGTGCCGATGAACAAGGCACGCTGCCCGAAGCAACTCTTCCCGCCATTCGTTGCGGAGTTGCCACAGCTTACGTTGCCACCAGTCAGCACAACGCATACGGGCAAGCGCGCCCGGTATCAGCTCGTAGTTAATCGGGTTGCGGCGATTATGTTTGCTGCGGAGCGCTTCATAACCCGGCGGGATAACATCGAGGCGTGACACTTCGGCCGCCACACGACGATAGAGCTCCAGTATTACGATGGGAGAAGCCAATTCATCGGTCAGCATCTCACCGCAAAGCTGGATAAAAATCATATCAATGTGCGCTGCGACCAGCGTTGAAAGCCGCTTAACCTCCCGCTGATTCAGTTCAGCAAGTCGAAGGTGTTGATCAAGGCTATCCCTGCCAGCCATGGCCTGGAATGACAGCGACGCCTGGTTAGCACGGACCTTGTCAATCCTCACTAATGAGGGAGTAATGACCTCATTCAGATAGGTAGGAAAATGGCGCGGATCTTCTGATTTTTCCAAATACTTAATCCTTGTTTCCAGCGGCTTGCGCAGGAAACCAGGCAAGCTGGCGACGTCATCACGAATCAGGGTAAGAGGATCAACACGATGGAGTTCTGCATGTCGCTTAGCTTTCTCAATCAGCGCATCATTCAGTTCGTCATAGCGCCAGGGATCGCAATGTGCAACAGAAAAGAGGTACTCTTCTGCTGCACGACTCATTGCTTCAGCCCGCTCGCGTTGATCGCTTTTATCCTGCTCATAAAGCGCAATCCAGACAGCCAGCGCAGATAGTTTCCGTGCAGGCACATCAACAGCATAAGGGTTTACTGGCTGCTTTCTGGCATTCCAGCTCCATGCCAGGGATGTGGAGTCAGGCATAACTCACCCGACGGGGCTTTTTTTCCTGCCGCGTGGACAAGTATTCCCCAAACAGATGTGATAAATTTAAAAATATCACTGTTTATTCGACGCTGATGTCCGTTTGCAGCCCATTATGCTGGGGTGACGTTTGGCGTGCTGGAGCTGTATTATTCATGTCAGATTTTATTCTTGCCCGGGTGTCGCAAACCCTCGCTGCGGAACAGTCCCTGGAAACCCTGGTGCGCCAGCTGCTGGAGATGCTGGAGGCGGTGACCCGAATGGAGTCCACCTATCTTACCCGCATCGATATCAACGCCCAGCGGCAGCAGGTGATGTTCGCCCATAACAGCAGCGAGATGCAGATCCCGGAAGGATTCTCCGTCCCCTGGGATGAATCCCTGTGCAAACGCGCCCTTGAGGATCAGTGCACGTTTAGCAACGACGTGGCCCATCGCTGGCACTCCTGCATCGCCGCCCAGGAGCTGGGGATCGCCACCTTTTTAAGCATTCCCGTCCGCCTGGCCGACGGCTCTCTGTTCGGTACCCTCTGCGCCACCAGCCGACAGAAGCAACCTTATAATCTCGAAGGTGAACAGGTGATGGGCCTGTTCGCGAAGCTCATTTCCCACTACGTGGAAAAAGACACCCTGGTGCAACAACTGCAGGCGGCTAACGTCGCGCTGGAGCTGCACTCGTCGACCGATGAGCTCACCCAGCTTCCTAATCGCCGTGCGCTGTTTAAGCAGCTGTCGCTACGCTTTGCCTCCGCCCGCGCCCAGCAGCAGCAGGTGTCACTGATTTTTATCGATCTCGACGGTTTCAAAGCCATTAACGATCGGTTCGGCCACCCGTGCGGCGACAGCTTTCTGGTGCAGGTCGGCGAACGACTCACCGCCGTCGCGCGCCGTGAGGATATCGTTGGCCGCCTTGGCGGCGATGAGTTTTTGATCGTCGGTAGCGCCCAGGAGCCCGCGGCACAGCAGGCGTATGTCACGATCCTGCGCCAGGCCCTGTGCGGCGTCTACTTTCTCGGCGAACAGCGTATCGACTATGAAGGCGCCAGCTTCGGGGTGATCATCTGCGATCCGCAGAGTATCGATGTTGAAGCGGCCTTACGCGCCGCCGATGAGGCGATGTACCAGGATAAGAAGTCCCGCCGTCAGGAGAATTTCATTCATATTGACTAAAGTACCGCGATATCCAG
>PJTV01000062.1_pt1 | contig 9977 bp, 8 predicted proteins | sample 1512081 | NCBI WGS metagenome assembly PJTV01 (sample SAMN08177683, study PRJNA422409) | Soil metagenome, whole genome shotgun sequencing project. | isolation source: Soil enriched on wood chips: alkali lignin treatment | place: USA: Madison | collected 2015-01-15 | reverse complement strand
AGGTGCAGGGCGAGCGGGAGATCCCACTTTTTCGCCAGATCGCGGGCGATCGCCACCACGTTGCCGGTGCCGGCATAGCTGTAGGTACCGGGCGTGCCGGCAAGGATCAAGGGAGAGCGTAATTCAGCCGCCGTTTCAACGACGACCTGCATGGTTTCGAGGTTATGGATATTGAAAGCCGGCACGGCATAACCCTGTCGTTGAGCTTTTAACAGCATGTTTTTACTGGAAATGATGTACATTTTAGTCCTCTTTTCAATTTGTAAGTTATTAACATTAAATAACCTTCAATTTGAAAGTAATGTAACGATCGTCTCGACTTTTAGGTGTGATCCACCGCACACAATGATGAATTGATTTTTAAAATGAAAGTTAATAATATTTTTAATGTTTCTTTTTTAAAGTTTTAGCAGGGAAGTGCTTTCTTTGTAACTATATGATTAATATTAATTAATTTATTTATGGCAAGATGGAAGTTCAGCCGCGGTTTGACATTACGATAGGGAAATTTAAAAATGAAAGTTATTCCAGGAGAAAATAATAAGGCATAAACCGTGGCAAAACCGTCAACCAGCCTGCTGAAAAGGCGCTTGGACATCGCAGAGATCGTTCGTAAGAACGGCGAGATCAAAGTCGACGATCTGGCCGAAATGCTGGCTGTTTCCGGAGTGACAATCCGTAACGATCTCAACTACCTCGAGCAGCAGGGCTACTTAAAACGCTCCTTCGGCGGGGCGATTTATACCGCCCAGGCTGGCGCGCCGGTTGCGGTGATGCGGGAAGCACCAGCCGTCAGGGATAAAGCGCTGGAGACGGAAATGGCTCGCCAGGTGGCGGCGCAGATAGAAGATGGCGAAACGCTATTTTTAGGCCAAGGTTCCATTTTGCGTAAAGTGATCCCCTTTCTGGCCAACAGAGAAGAACTTTGCCTGCTGTTAAACGATCTGGGCCATGTCGCGCTGGCGCAGGAGTTTTTAAATGGGGAAACCGTTCTGCTTGGTGGGGTGCTGTCCGGGCAGGGGCGGATTGTGGAGGGCGATCTGGCGCTGAAAGCGTTAGGTCATTACCGGCCATCACATGCGCTGATTGCGGTGGATCATATTGCCGAAGACGGTACGCTGAGCGTGCGTAACGAGGCCACAGCACATCTACTGAATGAGGCTGTGGCGCAGAGCGAAAGAGTTATCGCGATTGTTGCGTCCAGACCGGTCTACGGTGAGAAACGTTATGCTGTCGGTGAATTGCAACAGATCAGCAGCGTGGTGACCCCGCAGGTCGTCGCGGCAGAGTACCATGCCTGCTTCCTCGCTGCGGGTTTGACCAACAGCTATACCAACAATGAATGCCTGACATGGCTCAACACGGCTTTGCATAAGACAAACCAGGAGCGGTGATGAACGTAACCATTTGCACCATCGGCGAACTGCTGGTGGAGTTTCTCGCCAAGGAAGAGAATCAGGGTTTTTCCCGCCCCGGTGAATTTTGGGGGCCCTATCCCAGCGGGGCGCCGGCAATCTTTGCCGATCAGGTGGCAAAGCTGGGTTTTGGCTCTGTGTTGTTTAGCTGCGTTGGCAACGACGCATTTGGCGAGATGAATATTGCGCGTCTGGAGAAAGATGGCGTTAACGTCAACGGTATCGCCATGCTGCAGAAAGCGACCACCGGTAGCGCCTTCGTCAGCTATCGTAGCCAGGCGCAGCGCGATTTTATTTTTAATATGCCTAACAGCGCCTGCGGTTTGCTGACTGCCGACCACATTGATGAGGCGCTGCTAAATCAGTGTCAGCATTTTCATATTATGGGATCGTCGCTGTTCTCGTTCCGTATTATCGATGCGATGCGTAAAGCGATTGAAAACATTAAAGGCCGCAACGGTACGGTGTCGTTCGACCCAAACATTCGCAAAGAGATGCTGAACATTCCCGAGATGTCGCAGGCGTTTGAATACATTCTCGATTACACCGATATTTTCCTGCCGAGCGACGGTGAGCTGGATTATTTTGGCCTCAATCCGGAGCGCAATGAGCAGATCCTGGTTGATAAGCTATTGAAACGCGGCGTGAAGCATGTGGTGATTAAACGTGGGCCGCGTGGCGCCAGCTACTTTAGCGCCAACGAGACACACCATGTCGCCGGCTTCAACGTGCCGGTGGTGGATCCGACTGGTGCCGGGGATTGCTTTGGCGCCACCTTTGTCAGCCTGTTCCTCAATGGCGCCACGCCGCAGGAGGGGCTGAGATGGGCAAACGCCAGCGGCTCGTTGGCGATTAGCCAACGCGGCCCCATGGAAGGCACCTCGACGCAGGCGCAGATCCGCGCTTTCCTTGCCGCACAGCATCCGTAACCAACAAGCCCGGATAAATCCGGGCTAAAAGTGGTTAAATTCTCACGCTCTCGATCAGGTCACCGGCGCCGGGTTAAACACCGCCAGCTGGTTGTGCAGGCCCCATTGCTCGGAGAAGGTGTTCTTGCGTCGGCTGGCGACGTGGAGAATAAATTTGAACAGCTTCCGCCCGGCTTCCTCAGTCGTCTCTTCGGCAGTGGCGATGGTCCCGGCGTTAATGTCCATTAAATCATACCAGCGGTTGGCCAGCTCGGTACGGGTCGCCATTTTTATTACGGGTACCGCCATCAGGCCATACGGCGTGCCGCGACCGGTGGTGAACACCTGCACGGTAATGCCAGAGGCGACCTGCTGGGTGCCGCAGACAAAATCGCTGGCGGGGGTAGCGGCATAAATCAGGCCGCGTTTGGTCGGGCGCTGGCCTGGAGAGAGCACCTCGACGATGGCGCTTTTACCTGATTTAGCAATAGAACCCAGCGCTTTTTCCACCACGTTAGCCAGGCCGCCTTTTTTGTTGCCGGGGGAGGGGTTGGCGCTGCGGTCGGTTTTGCCCATGTCGAGATAGTTATCGTACCAGGCCATCTCTTCCAGCAGGCGTTTGCCGACCTCTTCGTTAATCGCCCGGGGGGTTAACAGATGGATGGCGTCGCGGACTTCGGTCACTTCCGAGAACATCACCGTCGCGCCGCAGCGCACCAGCAGGTCGGATGCATAACCCACCGCCGGGTTGGCGGTCACACCGGAGAAGGCGTCGCTGCCGCCGCACTGCATGCCGACCACCAGCTCTGAAGCCGGACAGGTTTCCCGCTGGCGCTGGTTCAGTTTCGCCAGGTGGCGCTCGGCGACCTGCAGAATGTCATCGACCATCGATTTAAAACCAACATGCTTTTCATCCTGCAGGCTGACGATGCTGGCGCTGTCCACCGGGATACTTTTGACGTCTTCCGTGCCCTGCAGCAGGCGTTCCGGCTGCAGCTTTTCACAGCCGAGGCCAATGACCATCACCTCGCCGCCGAAATTCGGGTTGAGGGCGATATTGTGGATAGTGCGAATTGGCACTACCGCCGCCGGTGCATTAATCGCCACGCCGCAACCGTAGAGGTGGTTCAGGCCTACCACGCCGTCGACGTTGGGGTATTTCGGCAGCAGGTCGCGTTCAATGATTTTCACCACATAATCAACCACGCCCGCAACACAGTGCACGCTGGTGGTGATGCCCAGCAGGTTCTTGGTGCCCACGCTGCCATCGGCATTGCGGTACCCTTCAAAGGTATAGCCTTCCAGAGGCGGTAGGGGTTCAGGCACTTTGGTCGCCAGCGGCAGGGTGTTCAACGGCGGGGCGGTGGGCAGTTCCACCAGCGATTCGTCAATCCAGCTTCCCTGTGGGATGTCGCGCACGGCGAAGCCAATCACTTCTCCGTAGCGGATGATTTCACCGCGGGCAGGGATATCCACCAGGGCTACTTTATGACCCTGTGGGATGTGTTCGACGAGCGTCAGGCCGTCCGGGAAACGTGTTCCGGCGGTCAATCCCCGATCGTTGACAATAATCGCCACGTTATCTGTCGGGTCAACTTTAATATAAAACGCGGTTGGCGATTGTTGTCGAATTGCAATGTCAGCCATTGTCCAGTCATCTCCAAACAGGTGCTAAAAAAAGAATGAAATGGTCATTCTGGTGCTGTAGAAAAGAATAATGAAATAAAGAATGTCAGGAGTAATGGCTTTAAAATGTGATCTGTATCACCCCTCTTTGCGACGACGCTCACGCACCGACAGGCAATCATGAGAACTGTGGATTAGCGCCCATGACTTGTGGCATTTGCCTAACTAAAGCGTCAGATAAGACATTTATATTGTGATTATGCATGGTGTCTGGCGATGGCAGGCTGATTATACTGTGTCATGTTTTTGAGGTAGCCGATAGGCAATAAGAGAGCGTTGATATCGTCTATTTAACAAATAAAGAACCCGATTAAAAAAATAATAAAAGGTGTTCTGTGTTTGATGAATATCTTCATGATCCTGGATGGGATGAGATACAAGGAATACCAACTCGCTATTTTATTCTGCTGATTATATTTATGGTTCGCGAGATTAAACGCCTGGAATTGCAGAAGTAAGCAACGATTAACGCAAGGTAAACATCATGGATAACGCAATTTTCCCGAACAAATTTAAGGCCGCGCTGGCGGCTCATCAGGTGCAGATTGGCTGCTGGTGCGCGCTGGCTAACCCGATCAGCACCGAGGTGCTGGGTCTGGCCGGTTTCGACTGGCTGGTGCTGGATGCGGAACACGCGCCGAACGACGTGACCACGCTTATCCCACAGCTGATGGCGCTGAAGGGCAGCTCCAGCGCGCAGGTAGTCCGTGTGCCGACCAATGAGCCGATCATCATCAAGCGCATGCTGGACATCGGCTTCTATAACTTCCTGGTGCCGTTTGTCGAGACGGCTGAACAGGCGGCGCAGGCGGTGTCTTCGACCCGTTATCCGCCGGAAGGGATCCGCGGGGTTTCCGTTTCCGACCGCTGCAAGAGGTTTGGCACCGTGGCGGACTACTTCGCCCAGTCCAACAAGAACATTTCCATTCTGGTGCAGATTGAGAGCCAGACCGGGGTGGACAACGTCGAGGCGATTGCCGCGACCGACGGCGTCGACGGCCTGTTCGTCGGCCCGAGCGACCTGGCCGCGGCCTTAGGTCATCTGGGCAATGCCGCCCATCCTGAGGTACAGCGCGCCATCCAGCATATCTTCGCCAGCGCGAAGAAACACGGTAAGCCAAGTGGCATTCTGGCGCCGGTGGAAGCCGATGCGCGCCGCTATCTGGAATGGGGCGCGACCTTCGTCGCCGTCGGCAGCGATCTGGGCGTCTTCCGCTCAGCAACGCAGAAACTTGCTGATGCGTTTAAAAAATAATCACCAGGATGAAGAGAGAGAGAACATTATGACAATCAAAGTGGGTTTTATCGGTCTTGGCATTATGGGTAAACCGATGAGCAAAAATTTGCTGAAAGCAGGTTATTCGCTGGTGGTGTCCGACCGTAACCCGGAAGCGATTGCCGACGTGATTGCCGCGGGTGCTGAGACCGCAACGACGCCGAAGGCGATTGCCGAACAGTGCGACGTCATTATCACCATGCTGCCAAACTCTCCGCATGTGAAAGAGGTGGCGCTGGGTGAAAACGGCATTATCGAAGGGGCAAAGCCGGGCACCGTGGTGATTGATATGAGCTCTATCGCGCCGCTGGCGAGCCGGGAAATCAGCGAAGCGCTGAAAGCCAAGGGTATTGATATGCTGGATGCGCCGGTGAGCGGCGGCGAACCAAAAGCCATCGACGGCACCCTGTCGGTGATGGTCGGCGGCGATAAGGCGATCTTTGATAAATACTACGATCTGATGAAAGCGATGGCGGGCTCCGTGGTGCATACCGGCGACATCGGCGCGGGTAACGTCACCAAACTGGCTAACCAGGTGATTGTCGCCCTGAACATCGCGGCGATGTCTGAAGCGCTGACTCTGGCGACCAAAGCTGGCGTCAATCCGGATCTGGTATATCAGGCGATCCGTGGCGGCCTGGCGGGCAGTACCGTGCTGGATGCCAAAGCGCCGATGGTGATGGATCGTAACTTCAAGCCGGGATTCCGTATCGACCTGCATATTAAAGATCTGGCGAACGCCCTGGATACGTCCCATGGCGTGGGCGCTCAGCTACCGCTGACGGCGGCGGTAATGGAGATGATGCAGGCGCTGCGTGCGGACGGTCTGGGCACCGCGGACCATAGCGCGCTGGCGTGCTATTACGAAAAACTGGCGAAAGTGGAAGTCACTCGCTAACAAGAAGGGCGCACCACGCGCCCTGTTATTCTTGCCTTGCGCGGCACGGTCAGGCTACAAACTTATGAAAATCGTCATTGCCCCAGACTCTTACAAAGAAAGCCTGTCTGCCGCCGAGGTAGCTCAGGCGATAGAAAAAGGATTCCGTGAAATTTTCCCCGACGCTCAGTATGTTTCCATGCCCGTCGCCGACGGCGGCGAGGGAACGGTGGAGGCGATGATTGCCGCGACGCAGGGAACGGAACATTCCGCATGGGTGACTGGCCCGCTGGGCGAGAAAGTGGAGGCCTGCTGGGGCATGTCCGGCGATGGCGTCACTGCGTTTATTGAGATGGCGGCGGCCAGCGGCCTGGGACTCGTTCCGCCCGAAAAACGCAACCCTCTCATCACCACTTCACGCGGTACCGGCGAGCTGATATTACAGGCGCTGGAACATGGCGCGAAACGGATCATTATCGGTATCGGCGGCAGTGCGACCAACGACGGTGGAGCGGGCATGATGCAGGCGCTAGGCGCCCGCCTTTGCGACGCCGAGGGACAAGAGATCGGCCATGGCGGCGGTAGCCTGAGCCGTCTGAGCCGGATCGATCTTTCCGCCATCGATCCACGCTTACGTGACAGGATGATCCACGTGGCCTGCGACGTCACTAACCCGCTGGTGGGCGAGCGCGGCGCGTCGCGGATCTTTGGCCCGCAGAAAGGGGCGACCGAGGCGATGATCGTTGAGCTGGATCGTAATCTGGCGCACTTCGCCGACGTCATTAAGGCGTCGCTGCAGGTGGACGTTAAGCCGATCCCCGGGGCGGGGGCGGCCGGCGGCATGGGCGCGGCGCTGATGGCCTTTCTTAATGCGGAACTGCGTAGCGGGATTGAGATCGTTACCGAGGCGCTGAAGCTGGAAGAGCAGATCCATGACTGCTCGCTGGTGGTCACCGGAGAAGGGCGGATCGATAGCCAGTCCATTCACGGTAAGGTGCCGGTGGGGATAGCCCGGGTGGCGAAAAAATACCGTAAGCCGGTGATCGGTATTGCTGGCAGCCTGACCCACGACGTCGGCGTGGTTCACCAGCACGGTATCGATGCGGTTTTCAGCGTGTTAACCACAGTTTCGACGCTGGAAGAGGCATTTCGCGGGGCGTTTGATAACATTTACCGCGCGTCGCGCAATATCGCCGCCACCCTGCAGGTTGGGATGACGACAGAAGGATGACAACGGGCGGTAAACCCTCTATACTGCGCGCCGAAGCTGACCAGACAGTCGCCGCTTCGTCGTCGTCCTCCTTCGGGGGGAGACGGGCGGAGGGGAGGAAAGTCCGGGCTCCATAGGGCAAGGTGCCAGGTAACGCCTGGGGGGTGTCACAGCCCACGACCAGTGCAACAGAGAGCAAACCGCCGATGGCCCGCGTAAGCGGGATCAGGTAAGGGTGAAAGGGTGCGGTAAGAGCGCACCGCGCGGCTGGTAACAGTCCGCGGCACGGTAAACTCCACCCGGAGCAAGGCCAAATAGGGGTTCATAAGGTACGGCCCGTACTGAACCCGGGTAGGCTGCTTGAGCCAGTGAGCGATTGCTGGCCTAGATGAATGACTGTCCACGACAGAACCCGGCTTATCGGTCAGTTTCACCTTTTTATGTCAAAACCCCGCTCCGGCGGGGTTTTTGCTATTCGAATCGCGGGGACAGGATGAATGACTGTCCACGACGCTATACCAAAAGAACGCGGCTTATCGGTCAGTTTCACCTCTTTATGCAAAAACCCCGCTGCGGCGGGGTTTTTGCTATCTGAATCCGTGACTCGGATGAATAACTGTCCACGACGCTATACCAAAAGAACGCGGCTTATCGGTCAGTTACCGTTATTTAACCACCTTAGGATTCTGTAGCGTCGGGATCGTGGAATCTTGCACCTGATGAACCTGACCGACGATCGTGGCGATGCTGCCGTTGCTTAACGCCTCAACGTCTGCGCTGTTATGTGAGCCAAAATTGAAGGTCAGACGTTTATCCGTTTTATTCTGTTCGTCTCGCATGGTCACGGTAAAATAGTAGCTGCCGGCGATACCGCTCATTCGGCGAATGTCGACAATCACGCCGCGCACCTTGACCCATTTGCCCAGATAATCGCTGCTGGCCTTCGCCGGGTTGAGGGTAAACGGCTGCAGGAACTGGGCGACTGAATACGTCTGCATCGAAGCGACGGCGTCATCTCCCGGTTGAAATAATTTGTCTCCCGCGGAATAAAAGGCTTTAGAAGCCAGGCCGCAGCCGCTTAACAGCGAGATGACAAAAAACAGCGGTAATACGCGAGTGCGTAATAACATAACTATCTCCTTATATATTTTAAAAATGATATCCCTGCTTTTATGTATGACATCTTTCTCGCTAATTAAATAAAGTAACCGTGGCTACTGTCAATTAATTTCCGTGATAAGCGCTAAAGTCATTTTATATAAACGTGGTATTTTTCATATGAATTCATTTGGTGAGAACATTTGAATTTCTTATGTATTGAATGGTTTGTGATCAGGTGCACGCTGTGAATAATCTTTAGGTATTATTTTTTACATTTATTCACTACCAACTGTAAAATAATAAACCGCTATTTCAGACACTTTCACTTCAGGATAAAAAAATGAAATTAATGACCCGTATTGCGTTCGCAACCCTTCTGACTACCGGTTTCTCTCTGTCTGCGCAAGCCGCGGACGTGCAGGCGGCGCCAGCGCCAGCGCAGGACCCTATTGTCCAGCACTTAAAACTCACCAGCGATCAGGTTGCGAAAATTAAAAGCCTGCATCAGCAACTGGAAAATAATGTTCAACAGATTTCGCAGCAAGACATTAAAGATGGCGCCCTGATTAACGTGATTGATTCCGGAAAATGGGATGAAAAGGCAGTCAAGGATCAGCTGGCTGCCTTCAGTAAGATCGATCAGCAGGTGCGTTATTACCGCGTGAAGTATTATTTCGATGTGAATCAGGTCCTGACGCCGGAGCAGCGTACCCAGGTGAAAAAAGATCTTGCCGACGCGCTGAGCGAATAATGTCATCGGCCCCTTTCGGGGCCGATATTATCTTCAGGCCATAAACGAAAATCGAATCATTGATGTTGCCTTTTCAGGCGAGACTTTCTTCATCCCGCAGACGAATCTCCGCTTCGACAACAATGGCTTCCAGTTCGCTCAGCATCTCATCATAACCAAAGCTGACGACGCCGGCGGTTTCCGGCTGCGTCGGGGCTGATGGCGTCGGGGACGCCTTTTTTCTGTTTTTCTTTTTACTCACTGACAGACTCCATCCCTTCCGTTGTTACACCGGTAAATCTATCAGCAAAGCGCGCAGCGGCGTATCGGCGACGAGGGTAATGTTAGCTTCGTCACGAATAAATGCGCCGTCACCACAGGTGAGAGCCTGTTTTTGTTGTTCCTGCGCGACGGCATGGACGGTGCCGTGAATCGACTGTAGATAAGCCCGTGGACCATGTAGCTGCACGCTAATCTGCTCTCCTTTCTCCAGTGCGATATGGTAGACCCAGGCCTGCTGGCGAAGCTGGAGACTGCCGTTCTCTCCCTCCGGCGAGGCCAGCAGCTGCAGCGGTGCGCTCACCACTTCGGTTTTCTGCTGTAGCGGGTTTTCCCGCTGCGGGCAAGCGTCGAGCCACAGCTGCATTCGCGTTAACGACTGCTCTTTGCTCAGATTATGCTCGCTATAGCTCACGCCAGGCTGGGTGGCGATAAGCAGCGCTTCACCGGCTTTGGCCTGCACGTGGTTGCCGTCGCTGTCGCGATACTCCGCTT
>PJTV01000059.1_pt1 | contig 10114 bp, 9 predicted proteins | sample 1512081 | NCBI WGS metagenome assembly PJTV01 (sample SAMN08177683, study PRJNA422409) | Soil metagenome, whole genome shotgun sequencing project. | isolation source: Soil enriched on wood chips: alkali lignin treatment | place: USA: Madison | collected 2015-01-15 | reverse complement strand
TCCAGCCCTACGTGCTGTTCACCAACTATACCCGCTATGTGGATGAGTTCGTCAGCTGGGGCTGCAGCCAGATCCTCGATCCCGATAGCCCCTATATCGCCCTCTCCTGCGCCGGCGGGATCTGGATCACCGCGGAAACGGAAGCGCCGGAACAGGCCATTTCCGATCTGGCGTGGAAGAAGCACCAGATGCCGGCCTGGCATTTGATCACCCACGACGGCAAAGGGATCACCCTGATTAACATTGGCGTCGGCCCGGCTAACGCCAAAACCATTTGTGACCATCTGGCGGTACTGCGCCCCGATGTCTGGCTGATGATTGGCCACTGCGGCGGCCTGCGTGAAAGCCAGGCTATCGGCGACTATGTGCTGGCCCACGCCTATCTGCGCGACGACCATGTGCTGGATGCGGTACTGCCGCCAGATATTCCGATCCCCAGCATTGCCGAAGTGCAGCGTGCGCTGTACGACGCCACCAAGCAGGTGAGCGGGATGCCCGGCGAGGAGGTGAAGCAGCGGCTGCGTACCGGAACGGTGGTCACCACCGACGACCGTAACTGGGAGCTGCGCTATTCTGCTTCGGCGCTGCGCTTTAATCTCAGCCGCGCGGTGGCTATCGATATGGAGAGCGCGACCATCGCCGCCCAGGGCTATCGCTTCCGCGTGCCTTACGGCACGCTACTCTGCGTCTCGGACAAGCCGCTGCACGGTGAAATCAAGCTACCGGGCCAGGCCAACCGCTTCTACGAGGGGGCTATCTCCGAGCATCTGCAGATAGGCATCCGGGCGATCGACCTGCTGCGCGCCGAGGGAGATCATATGCACTCGCGTAAGCTGCGTACCTTCAACGAACCGCCGTTCCGCTAACCGGTGACGCAGAGATAAAAAGGAAACACGCTGGCGTTCCCCGCAGGGGATCGTCAGTGCCGGGATGAGCGAAACGAACGGCCCGGCGAGAACTTTGGATGTGCGTCCACAGGGAAGCGTGGCGCGCAGAAAAGCAAAAAGCCTGCTCGAAAGCAGGCTTTTTAAATTTGGCTCCTCTGACTGGGATCGCCTTTGCTATTAACTGGCTGAAGATTAAGCTAAATTAAAAATCCAGTATTGTAAAGACCACCAGAATGACCACCTTTTGATGAACAATGTTCTTGGAAGGAAATCCTTATCTCATAGCCTCTTACAACAAATATTATATGATACCAAAGATATTATGTGCTCTAGCCCTCAATATTTTGCTGTTTAAATAAACAGTATTGGTTGCATTGTCTTTTGACTATAATATTCAATGAGTTATTTATTACAACGCAGTTTTTTAGATATGCTTCTTCTAAAGAGTTATAACGTTTAATTATCATGAAAAATAGTTAATTCATTGATTTTTAACATATAAATTGCATTTGCTGGATAGAATATGGGACCATTCAAAGCACATGAAGTGATAGAAGAAAGAGTTAAAGAGCAGGATCTGTGTAGTTACTTAGTCGGTTTTGATATAAATGATAGTGGTTTATCATTTTATCGGCTAGATTCTTTGGTAATGAAAATATTATCTGCACTGCATGAGTTTGCATATGGGTTCCATGAGGGAACACAAACAGATAACACAGAAACATTATCAAAGTTAATAGAAGCATCTCGATCAATTTATAAAATTGATGAGTATCAAAAAGTTAAAGATCTTTACTTGAATTCAGGTGCTTTGACTGATGATGTGGGGGATAAATATCTTCGCCGAGGTGAATTCGGCGAACTTATACTACATCTCTTACTAAGGGATTTTCATAGTACTGTCCCATTATTATCTAAAATATACTTTAAGGATTCGGTTGGACATACCGTACATGGTTTTGACGCAGTACATATTGATCCAATAAATAAAACACTTTGGCTAGGAGAATCAAAATTATATATTGACCCAAGAAAAGGCATTAGTGAGTTAATAAAAGACGTTGAAGAGCATTTTAAATCAGACTATTTAAACTCAGAGTTTAGCCTTATATCCAAAAAAATACGACATTCACAAAATACTCCTGAGCAAGAGTATTGGATAAACATATTATCATCTGGTGGAAAATTGTCAGATAAACTTCATAAAATAAACATACCTCTCTTATGTACTTACACTTGTGACACTTTCACTAAGTTCGATGATGAGACATCTATTGAATTTGCTGAATGCTATAAAAATAAAATGTTGATGTTAAAAAAACATTTTGATGATAATTATGCACACCCATTAAAATGCCATTTAAATGTAATCCTTATGTTATTCCCTATTAATAATAAAATTGAATTGGTTAAAAAACTGCATCAGAAATTATCTTTAATTCAGCAAATTGGCGGTTAAAATTATGAAGATAGATGATGTTTTTGATTATACATTTGAAACTTATCAGAAATGCGCTCACCAGCTTATACTTGATGAGTCAGTTGGCAGGGATCTGTTGATACAATTAATTGAAAATAAAGATAAATACTCACGAGAGTTGGATCATGTTTTAGCGGATTTAATTGAATCTGCTGGCTTTTACCCCTACCTCTTAAAAGAGGGGTTAAATATATCTTCTTCAGCACAGAAAATTAGATTTGAAAATAATAGGTCTTTAAATATTGAGGGGAAGGTTTTTCATGATGAACAAAAGTATTTACTTGATCTTATCAACTCGAATAAAAATGTTATAGCAAGCGCCCCCACAAGTTTTGGGAAGAGTTTATTGATTGAAGAAATTGTAGCTTCAATGAAATATAAGAATATACTCATTATTCAGCCGACGCTTGCATTACTTGATGAAACAAGAAAGAAACTTTCCCGATATCTTGATAAATATAAATTAATAATACGAACTAATCAAAAATATAGTTACTCAGATAAAGGCAATATATTTTTATTGACATCTGAAAGGGTCAACGAATACGAATCCTTTCCTGAGATTGATTTTCTTATTGTTGATGAGTTTTATAAATTTAGCTCTAAACGAGATGATGAAAGGCATCAATCTTTAAATAATGCATTTATCAAAATATTTAAAAGAAGTGCCCCACGCTTTTACTTTCTAGGGCCTAACATCGATGGTATAACACCTGGTTTTTCTGAGAAATTTAATGCTGTATTTTATGAAAGCCAATACAGCCTTGTTAGGTGTAATAGTTTCAATATATATGAAGATTATGATGGTTTATTTGGGAATTTAGGAAATAAAGCGAAATTCAAAGAAAAAATACTATTTGAGTTGCTTGCAGAACGAAGTGATGAACAATCTATAATCTATTGCGCATCTCCTGCTAAAGCAAGAAAACTTTCAAAAAATTATTCTTCATTTATTTCAAAAAATAGTTTAGCTGCTAAATATTCAAACTTACCTTTAATTGAATGGATAGAGAAAAATATTTCAACATCATGGTCTTTAATTGATTCTCTGAGGTTAGGTGTGGCGTTTCATGATGGAGCACTTCCTAGACACATAACTTCATCTATAATTGACTATTTTAATGATGGATTAATTAATGTTTTATTTTGCACCTCAACAATAATTGAAGGTGTGAATACCAGCGCGAAGAACATTGTTTATTTCGATAACAAAAAAGGAGATAGTCTAGATATTGATTATTTTGACTATTCAAATATAAAGGGCCGCGCAGGAAGATTAATGCAACATTATTCAGGGAATGTTTTTAACTTTAATCCTCCCCCAGAAAAAGAAGCCATTTATATTGATATACCTTTTTTTGAACAAAATCCAATTAATGAAGAAATCTTGATAAATTTAGATTCCGATGAAATACAGGATAAAAATTCTGAGGGATACAATTTCATAGTTTCCTTACCTTACGAAGAACTGCTATTGCTCAAAAAGAATTCCATTAATATTAGAGGGCAAAAAAAACTCCTGGATTATTTAAAGTTAAATATGCATAAGATTCACTCATTACTTTCTTGGAACACAACACCAAAATATCAACAATTAGAGTTCTGCATTCAACTATGCTGGGATTTCCTCCTAAAGGAAAATGAAAAAAATAATCAAATGTCTGCAAGGAGATTAACAAAGGTTACTTTTGATTATGGTCTTTCACAGAATATAATAAAATTAGTTAAAAGCATGTATGACTATAAGTTAGCTCAAGCAAAGAATTTAAATGCAGATAAGAAAAATAAGCTATTGGATGACTCAATAAAGGATGCTTTTTATATTCTTAGGCATTGGTTTCAATATAAGCTACCTAAGCTACTTTCGGTTTTGAATGAGTTGCAATCATATATATGCAACATTTATGGGTTAGCTCCCGGAAATTATTCGTATTACTCATCCATTATTGAAAATGATTTCATCCCAGAACACTTGAATATTTTAATTGAATATGGAATCCCTAAGTCTGCAATTGATAAAATTTCAAAGTTTATACCTAATACGCTCACTGATGACTCGGTGATACAATTAATAAAGAAAGAAAAATTATACAATAATAACAAGCTGATAGATTATGAGAAAAATATAATTATGAAAAACATTATAATATAAATGATTATGTAATCGGCATGCTACCTTGAAACGAAGCAACTCATTCTGTATCACTGAGAGTTAGTAATCGCAGAGAATGGCACATCACAACACATTGCCGTACTCATCTAGTCATCCTGCCACATACCTCTGGTTGTTGACTATGTTTGCGGCCCCTTAGGAACCCACCGCCCGGCTCGTAAAGGTAGCTGTTGCAGTCAAAGTCGGTGAATTTCGTATATTTGTTGAGCATCAGGCCGGGGGTAAAATCCGCGTGCGCTTCGTCGCACTCGGTGACCATCCGGTCGTCCTGCCAGAAAAACAGAGTGGATTTTCCTGTTTCCTCGTCGGTCTTGCGGATACGCCTGCCGAAGACGTCATACTCATAGCGCCATGAGTAAGTAGTGAGGGAGTGGCGTGGAAAGCCCTCATCATCATAGTGACGTACATAGGTAAAGCGCACCAGCCGGTGCTCGCAGTTCCATTCAAAGCGGTGCTCCCGGCACTGCGCCTTGCCCCAGCGGTCAGCAATGAGATTACCGAACTCGTCATACTCGTAGTGGTGGTCGCCCTGTAGCAGCAGGCGGTCGCCTTTAACCTTCGCCTGATGCTCGCCCCTCTCGGGCGGCATGTTCTTGCCCAGCAGGTTGTCGTCGCCGTCAAAGCTGAACGCCTCATGCAGGGCGTTCCAGCGCGGGTCTTCCGGCAGGCAGCCGGGCGTGTGGCTCATGGCGGGCGGTGGCGAGGCGGTTCTTCAGGTTGCGGGTGAAGGTGCGGGTACCCTTGCAGGAGTCCAGTATCTGTTGCAGATTGCCCGCCGGGTCGTACTGGTAATCCCGCCGGAGAATGTCGTCTTTCCCGTCACGCTGCCGCGCCTGCTGACTGATGAGTTGCTGACGGTTGTCGTAGTCGTTGTACAGTCCGCACTTGCTGTGGTTCTGGTGCTGGCTGCCGAACAGGCGGAGGGTTTCCCGTCCGCGCTGCCACTGGTGTTCGCTCAGCACCAACCCGTTATGGATAATCTGGAACATTTCGCCGTTCTGGTAGTCCATTTTCAGGATATTGCCGTCCACCAAGCGCATATGGCTGAGCTGGCCGTCGGGATCGTACGCGTAATACTGGCTGGCAAAGCCCTTATGCTCCTGCGTCAGGCGGTTGCAGTCGTCGTAGCCCCAGGCCAGTGACCGTCATCCGCCACGTACAGGCGGCCAAAGCCGTCGTACTCGTAGTGCACTTTCTGCCCGTCCGGGCGGGTGCGGGTGGTGAGCCGCCCGGCGACATCGTATTCATACCCGGTGATCAGCGCAGTCTCTTCGATGCCACTGTCGCCATACTCTGTGCGTTTAACGATGCGCCCGTTCAGGTCGTGAAGGTAGCTCAGGCGGCGTCCGTCAAAGGTGCGTTCTTCCCGCAGCCTGCCGGAAGGGGTGTACTCAAGGTGATAGCGCTCACCCTTGTGGTTGAGGATATCGCTGACCAGCCCGTGAATGTTGTTGTAGTGGTACTCCAGCGAGGTGTTGTCCGGGTACTGAACCTGCTGTACCTGTGCAGAATTGGCGTGGTATTGATAACGGGTGGCAAGGCCATTTTCATCGGTCTCTTCCGTCACCTGACCGTAGGGGTTATAGCGCCACTGGCGGCGGGTACCGTCGGACCACTCCACGGCAGCCAGCCTCCCGGCAGCGTTCCAGTGCAGGCGGGTGGCGCTGCGCTCAGCCCCCGGCGTGTCCGGCGCGCTGTGGTTTTCCTCGGTGAGCAGCTCCTGCGCGTTGTAGCGGTACCAGGTGGTTTCCCCGGCGCGGTTGCAGTATTCCGTCACCTGCCCGAGGGCGTTGACCGCCCAGGTCTCGCGGCTGTCGTCCGGGTGGTGGATGGCGACCAGATTACCGGCGTCATCCCATTCATAGTGCCACTGGTCGCCAGCGGCGTTAGTATGGGCGATAACGTTGCCGTCAGGGTCGTACTTCCACGTTTCGCACTGCTTTTCGAGCATATCAGCACTGACGCGGATACGCTCCAGCAGGCGGCCAAACAACCAGTGCTGGCGGGTGACCTGACCATCCGTGCGGGTGAGAGATTTCCATAACGGGAATAAACTCATTAGAGTGTAAACTATAAATTTTCTAATAGTTTCGAATGGTATCAGCGGGTGAGAATGAAACTGCGAACTTGTTCAAATAAATAAAAAAGTGTTTTAATATCAATAAATAAGACGCATGTATTGAATTTGCGGGATGTATTCGGGGATGTTCTCTTGTTGTTCATACGTAATCAAAGCATCCTTTATTCGCACCTGCAAAAAGTGCCGGGATTGGAACTCAGATTAACTTCACTGGCGACACAAGGTGCGTCTGCGCTTTTTTTTGCGTCGTTCGCTTAGCTACATCTCAATGACGCGCCGGTGGCAGTGAGGCCGGTAGTTCCAACCCCATCCGGGTCCACCAATATGAGATTGGAACCTCTGGCGGTGGGAATGATTTGATTCTCACTGGAGGTTGCCGCTATGACTACGATCCCCAATCAAACACACCCATTACTCTCCGTTCCCTTCAATACCGCCACGGACTTCACCGTACTGGCAGAACACTGCAAACAGTTTGCCGAGATACTGATCGAACACGACATCCCACACTGAGAATGGTGCTTTGCGGCAGGTTTAACGCCTGTCTAAATCTGCTACAACCCTCGCAGCTCGATCCGATCCCGAATGTAGTAACTTTGCCACTACTGCCTTGCCCTGACGCAGGTACTGACGGGACAGGGGCTGTTACCGGAAACCCGAAATTACCTTGGTTGCCTGTTGTATGATCTGATCCACTATTTCTCTGGTGAAATCACGTCCCCGCGCTGGCTGCGTACCGCCGACGGCGTGAAGTTTATCAATGAGGTGGCCGCATGATGCAACCGGCCTGGCACCCCGCTGACATTATTGCCGGGTTGAAAAAACGTGGTACTTCGCTGTCAGCACTTTCCCGACAGGCGGGACTGGCGTCCTCCACGCTGGCAAATGCGCTTACCCGTCGCTGGCCCAAAGGCGAAAGGCTGATAGCGGAAGCGCTGTGTGTTACACCTGAACAATTCTGGCCTTCGCGCTACCGCAAACCAGAATAATCGATAAGACAAACAGCTCCTCCCGATCTTCCACCTGTACTTGCAGGCGGGAGATCGAGAGAACGTCAGTGATGTGCGATAACTCATCATTTAATCAAATCAACGGGAAATGTTTTTCAGGCAAAAACAGTTTTCTCTTTCTGCGCCAGTCACATTCTCATTATCTTCTCTCTGCAAAAAATGGCCCTCGGGGTTGCTCTTACGCTTCATGACATGTAAAAAGCGGCCTGATTCCAGGCTGGTCGTCCCGTTACCGACAATACCTTTGAAAATGTCGGGCTGCGTTGCAGCTAAGGCCACTCTTCACACTGCATCAATCCCTGATCTGGTTTCTCGGCACAGCTCGTAAAACGGTGAACGCCTTGCATGTTATGCGCAGAAATACCCGAATGCGTCTTCAGCATTGCAGTAACGGCGCATGAATCCCTCATTCCATCGCTTCATTATTACCCTTATAGCTTTACATCTATATAGTATTTAACCTATATTAACCTGGAGGTCCCGTGTGGACGATTAAAACAACGGATATGTTTGATCGCTGGTTTACCTCGCTCAATGATATCGATCGGGCCAGCGTGCTGGCAGCGCTGTTGGTCTTGCGGGAAAAGGGGCCGGGTTTGTCCAGACCTTATGCCGATACGATCAGAGGTTCCCGCTACAGCAACATGAAAGAGTTGCGTGTTCAGAGCCGGGGCGACCCAATACGGGCGTTTTTTGCTTTTGACCCTGCCCGTACCGGCATTGTGCTTTGTGCCGGAAATAAGGTCGGCAATGAAAAACGGTTTTACCATGAGATGCTCGCGGTCGCAGATCGGGAATTCACGAACTGGCTTAACAGATTGAAAGAGAAGGAGTAACGCGATGGGCAGAACGCTGGAACAGCTTCTTATAGATGAAAAACCGGATGTCGTTGCCGAAGCTCAGGCTATTGCTAAGGATATCCTGCTTAATATTCATCTTGCCGAACTACGTGAGAAGGTGCAGAAGACCCAGGTAGAAATGGCGCAGGATTTAGGCATAAAACAGCCTACCGTTGCAGGAATGGAAAAACCGGGCCGCGACCTGAAGCTCTCTACCCTTAAGCGTTATGTTGAAGCGGCGGGTGGTAAGCTGCGGCTTGATGTTGAGCTCCCGGACGGGTCGCACTATGAGTTTGTTTTGTAGCGTAGGCTAGAACGGCGGTGTAACAATCCAAAAAGATAATATACAGCCACTGCTTAAAGTGCCCGCACCTTTTTCATCCTTTTTCCAGCAATGGAGCCGGATCGATATCCAACAGCTGTGCCACATAGGCCAACTCGATTATGTCCAGCCTACGCTCCCCACTTTCAATTTTTGCAATGAATGAACGAAGTGGGCATGACCATTAGATAATGGCTGCCTGATTATTGAACCGCAGAAACGACCTCGTTATTCCCTTGAAGAACTTCTGGCGCAGTGCGATCCAAACGCTGAAATAAGCGAAGAATATCGAGAGTGGATCGATGCGCCTGCGGTGGGTAAGGAGATCCTGTAGATAGACAGATATTGTGAATGAAGTGCTGACCCGACTGAAAGCCATTATGAGCTGATACTTTTTATACGGCCAAAAGATGCTGAAAAGCAAAAAGCCTGCTCGAAAGCAGGCTTCTTAAATTTGGCTCCTCTGACTGGACTCGAACCAGTGACATACGGATTAACAGTCCGCCGTTCTACCGACTGAACTACAGAGGAATCGTGTGAACGGGGCGCATATTATCGATGACGCCCGGCGCTGTCAAAGCCTGTTTTCAATAAAATGAATCGTTTGCCGAATTATTCTTCACTTTGCGCAAAAAATGGCGTTCATCCCCGCAAACGGCTCAGGTTTCCTCCGACGTGGCCTTCACGCGCGGGTACTTCCACAGCCAGCGACCGCTCACCATGCGGAAGTAAAACAGCACGCCGCGCACCGCCCAGTCGAGCACCATCCCCAACCACACGCCTATCACGCCCATCCCCAGCACGATACCCAGCGTATAGCCCGCCACCACCCGGCAGCCCCACATGCCCAGCATCGACACCCACATGGTATAGCGAACGTCGCGGGCCCCCTTAAACGCGCAGGGTAAGGTCCACGACAGCGACCAGATTGGCATAAACAGGGCGTTGAGCCACAGGAGCTGCTTCACCACCTCTTTCACGTCGTCTTCATGGGTATAGAACGAGGCAATGAAGCCGGCGAACGGGGCGCTGCCCCAGGCGATCAGCGTCAGAATGATCGTCGACAGCCAAAATACGTGCCAGGCCTGGAATTCAGCCTGACCAATCTGCCCTTTTCCCAGTCGCTTACCGGTGATGATCGTCGAGGCGGAGCCGAGGGCGTTGCCCGGCAGGTTAATCAGCGAGGCCACTGAAAAAGCGATAAAGTTGCCGGCGATAACGTTGGTACCCATCCCGGCGACAAACATTTGGGTCAGCAGCTTGCCGCCATTGAACAGGACCGATTCGATACTGGCCGGGATGCCGATCCCCATCACCTCCCAG
>PJTV01000058.1_pt1 | contig 10246 bp, 7 predicted proteins | sample 1512081 | NCBI WGS metagenome assembly PJTV01 (sample SAMN08177683, study PRJNA422409) | Soil metagenome, whole genome shotgun sequencing project. | isolation source: Soil enriched on wood chips: alkali lignin treatment | place: USA: Madison | collected 2015-01-15 | reverse complement strand
ATGATTCACAGGCGCTACGCCTCACAGGTATAAAAGAAAAAGAAGCAAACAGGGAACACATGGCAATATTCTTTACCATCCTCATCATGACCCTCGTGGTCTCACTGTCCGGGGTAGTGACGCGTGTACTGCCCTTTCAGGTTCCACTCCCACTGATGCAAATCGCCATTGGCGCGCTTCTGGCATGGCCGACCTTCGGTTTGCACGTTGAATTTGATCCAGAGCTGTTTCTGGTCCTGTTTATCCCGCCGCTGCTGTTCGCCGACGGCTGGAAAACGCCGACCCGTGAGTTTATTGAACACGGGCGGGAGATCCTTGGTCTGGCGCTGGCGCTGGTGGTCGTGACGGTGGTCGGCATCGGCTTTCTGATCTACTGGATTGTGCCTGGCATTCCGCTGATCCCGGCGTTCGCGCTGGCGGCCGTACTCTCGCCGACCGATGCCGTGGCGCTCTCCGGCATCGTCGGGGAAGGGCGGATACCGAAAAAAATCATGGGCATTCTGCAGGGGGAGGCGTTAATGAACGACGCCTCTGGTCTGGTTTCGCTCAAGTTTGCCGTCGCGGTGGCGATGGGCACTATGGTCTTTACCGTTGGCGGCGCGACCGTAGAATTTCTGAAGGTGGCGATCGGCGGCGTGCTGGCCGGGTTTGTGGTGAGCTGGTCGTATGGCCGTTCGATGCGTTTCCTCAGCCGCTGGGGCGGGGATGAACCCGCCACGCAGATTGTCCTGCTGTTCCTGCTGCCGTTTGCCTCCTATCTGATTGCCGAACATATCGGTGTCTCCGGTATCCTGGCGGCGGTGGCGGCGGGGATGACCATCACCCGTTCCGGCGTGATGCGTACCGCGCCGTTGGCCATGCGTCTGCGCGCCAACAGCACCTGGGCGATGCTGGAATTTGTCTTCAACGGCATGGTCTTCCTGCTGTTGGGCCTGCAGCTGCCGGATATCCTCTCCAGCTCGCTGGTGGCGGCGGAAGCTGACCCCAACGTCGAGACCTGGATGCTGTTTACCGACATCATCCTGATCTATGCCGCGCTGATGCTGGTGCGTTTTGGCTGGCTGTGGTCGATGCGTAAGCTTAGTCAGCGCTTCCTGAAGAAGAAACCGATGGAGTTTGGCTCCTGGACCACCCGCGAGCTGCTGATCTCCTCTGTGGCCGGGGTGCGCGGGGCGATTACCCTCGCCGGTGTGCTCTCGATTCCGCTGCTGCTGCCGGACGGGAATGTTTTCCCGGCGCGCTATGAGCTGATTTTCCTCGCCGCCGGGGTGATCCTGTTCTCGCTGTTCGTCGGGGTGATAGCGCTGCCGATCCTGCTGCGCCACATTGAATCGAGTGACAACGTGCAGCAGCGGAAAGAGGAACGACTGGCGCGCGCAGCGACGGCAGACGTGGCGATTGTGGCGATCCAGAAGATGGAAGAGCGCCTGGCGGCGGATACCAAAGAGAATATCGATAATCAGCTGCTGACCGAAGTCAGTTCGCGGGTGATCGGTAACCTGCGCCGGCGCGCCGATGGTCGTAACGACGTGGAGACCTCTATGCTCGAAGAGAGCCTGGAGCGCCGCTTCCGTCTGGCGGCGCTGCGCTCCGAGCGTGGAGAGCTGTATCACCTGCGCGCCACCCGGCAGATCAGTAACGAGACGCTGCAGAAGCTGCTGCACGATCTCGACCTGCTGGAAGCGCTGTTAATCGAAGATCAATAACCTTTAGTCCGGATAGCGCGACGCTTATTCGGGCTACTGGCGAGACTGCAGTAAATGTGTCGCCCCGGTAAGCGTTAGCGCGACCGGGGGAAACCCGGGCAGCGGCGCAAGCGCCTGACCCGGGTTACCCATTCCTCTGTGAAATGCGTTGTCACCAGGGAATTATTCCAGCCAGAACGCTTTACTGCACGCCAGCCAGGCCTCAGCGCTGCGCGACATATACACGCCCTCCCGCCAAATCATCCCCAGCTCCCAGCGCAGCTCGCTTTGCAATGGGATCCAGCAAAAGTTCTGCGGGTCGAGACGCTGGCAAATCGGCTCGGGCAGGATCGCCACGCCAATGCCGGCCTGCACCATCGCGGCGAGAAAATCCCACTGTCCGCTGCGCACCGCGATACGCGGCTTTACGTCATGCTCGGCAAACAGGCGCATCAGCTGCTGGCTGAGGGCAAATTCTTCGTTGTAGATGACCAGCGGATACGCCGCCAGCTCGGCCGGCGAGAGCGAGGTCACGCCCTCCCACGGCGCGGTTCTTGGCGTCAGGACGCACAGCGGGTGGTTGAACAACGGCAGGGTGGTGAGGTGGCTACCCTCTTCGATGGGCAGGGCGGTCATCGCCATATCGAGCTCGCCGTTGCTGACCGCCTGCTGGACCGTCAGGCCGCCAAACTCGGCGATTTTCAGCTCGACGCCCGGGTAGCGCTCGCGGAAGCGGCTGATCGGCTCCGCCATCAGCATTCCGACCATCGGTGGAATGCCAAGCCGCAGCACCCCTTTATGCAGGTGGTTGATATCGCTCAGTTCTGACTCCAGCTGGCTGAACTCGCCAAGGATCGCCTGGCCGCGTTCAAAAACAACGCGCCCGGTATCGGTGAGCAGCAGTTTACGGCCATCGCGGATCAACAGCGTGCAGTTCAGTTCATCTTCGAGATTTTTGAGCATCTTGCTGATGGTGGCTGTGTTGAGAACAACTTTTTCTGCCCGGCGGTAAAAATTTGCTGGAGAAACACTTCCACGAAAAAAGCCAGCCGTCGGATATCCATAATTATTCCCTGAGACTATACCTGCGATGATTTTAATTCATTTCTGTCCGCTTCGGCGGCTCTCTATACTGCACCCCTGACTTCTTTTTTTCAGGAATATCGCTCATGGCCTTCGCGCCAGCTCGCGTTGCCCCCGCCGTGGCGCAGCGTCTTCAAATCCCGCTGCAGGTGCTTCTTTATGTCGGGTTATTTATTTTTGCGCAATATCTGGTGAACAGGTGGCAGGTACCCCTGCCGGCTAACCTGGTCGGCATGGTGATGCTCCTGCTGCTGATCGTCTGCCGGGTGATCCCCCTGAGCTGGGTTCGCGCCGGCGCCCGCTGGCTGCTGGCGGAGATGCTGCTGTTTTTCGTCCCGGCGGTGGTCGCGGTGGTCAATTATACCCAGCTGCTGATGGTTGATGGCTGGCGGATTTTCCTGGTGATCGCCTTAAGCACGCTGATGGTGCTCGGCGCGACGGCCTGGGTCGTCGACAGGGTTTACCGTTACGAAGTGAGCCGGCTAAAAAAATGAATGATGTCATGCTGAGCGTCCTGTGTCTGGTGGCGACGCTGGGTCTCTATTACGCCAATAAAAGACTGTATCGCCGTTTTCATAAACTGCCGCTGATGCCGCTGGTGTTCACGCCGATCCTGCTGGTGCTGATCCTGGTGCTGGGCCATATCTCTTATCAGAGCTATATGGGAGAGACCCACTGGCTGCTGTGGCTGCTGGGCCCCGCCACTATCGCCTTTGCCGTCCCGGTCTATGAAAATGTCGCGGTGATCAAACGCCACTGGATGTCGCTCAGCGCCGGGGTGGTAACGGCGGTGGTGGTGGCGGTGACCAGCTCCGTATGGCTGGCGCGCGGATTGATGTTGTCTGATGAAATCCAGCGCAGCCTGGCGGTGCGCTCGGTGACCACGCCCTTTGCGCTGGCGGCGGCGAAACCGCTCGGTGGTCAGCCCGATCTGGTGGCGCTGTTTGTGGTGATCACCGGCGTCTTTGGCATGGCGGTGGGGGATATGCTGTTTTTACGCCTGGCTATCCGGGAAGGGATGGCGAAAGGAGCCGGGTTCGGCGCGGCTTCCCATGGTGCCGGGACGGCGCGCTCCTATGAGCTGGGCCAGCAGGAGGGCGTGGTGGCCAGCCTGGTGATGATGCTGTCTGGCGTAGTGGTGGTGCTGGCGGCGCCGTTAGTGCGCTGGCTGCTGTTTTAGCGTTCTCGTGTAACCGGTTGTTATGAAATATTGAGGGGCGGAATAGTTGTGAACTATTTTCGCCCCTTTTTGTTTATGCCGGTTATTGGTCATCAGAAAAGATTAAGGCAATTCTTATTACCATCCTCTCTTTGTAACTAAATATTTTATAATCAATACTGATCTAATTATATTGCGAATGATGTATAGGCTTTTTATTATCTCTAAGAATTTTATAAGTTTGTATCGCTATGATTTCAAAGGAACTTCATCTTATTTTTCTCATTTTTTAAGGCGATTTGTTTAAAAATCAATTTTTACATTAATAATTGAGCTTTTACCCTCTGTTCGTTATTCTTTTTACGCGGGCTTGTATTATTGAATGGATTCAAATGCTGGTCGTTTATTTATGTATAATATTAATTATCATAAATCATATGTCACGTAAATGTGTATGTGACGCCGCGCGGATGCAAATTCATTCTCTAATATATCTGCATAAAACAATTGACGGACTGATTGTCGTTTATAATGGATATGGGAATAAATATGAAGATGAGTAAAAAAATTCTGGCTGGTGCCCTGATTTTCTCTGCCTGCAGCGTGCTGTCTACCGTTGCTCAGGCCGATAACACCATTACTTTTAATGGTGTTGTTTCCGATACGACCTGTACGGCGACCATTGACGGCGGCGTAACGGCTATTGATATGGGCACCACCTCAGTGGCGGATCTGAAAGCGTATACCTTCGGCGCTGCCAAGAACTTCTCCTTTAGCTTAGCCGATTGCCCGACCGCGGAAGACGGTGGCAACAGCATCGCTCGCGTCACTTTTGGCGGTGTTTCCGATACCGCGAACAGCGATTATTTTAAAAACCAGGCGACTGATGAGCCGGCAACCGGTGTTGCTGTGGCCCTTTTCGACGAAGCGGGTAAGGTAATGAAGAATAATGAAGAGGGTTCGGATGTCGATATTTCTTCCGGTGCCGCAACCATTCCATTCACCGTTAAAATGGTGAAGTCGGGTGATACCGATCCGACGAAAGGTACCGTTCAGACAACTGTGACTTATAACGTGACTTATTATTAATTCGGCGTTTTGTTGAATGGAGAAAGGGGAATCGTCTGCTATTCCCCTTTAATTAAACGTATGAGATATCCTTTTTTTGTGGTCGGTTTTTTGCTGTCTTCCTCTATTGCGCAAGCCAGCGTGGTCGTGGGCGGCACGCGTCTGGTGTTTGATGGTGTGAAAAACAACGCCGTCATCACGGTTGAGAATAAAGATCAGAGCAGCAATATCGTCCAGTCCTGGCTCTCGGTGGTGGATGCCGCGTCGCCAGCCAAAGACGCGTTTATTATTACGCCGCCGCTGTTCCGTCTCAAAGCCGGAGAGAAAGGATTCGTGCGCGTTGTCCGCTCAGGAAAAAAATTACCCGACGATCGCGAGTCGATGTTTTGGCTCAATATCAAAGGGATCCCGGCAACGGAATATGTCCCGGATAAAAATGTGGTGCAGTTTGCCATCAACTCGAAAATAAAATTGATTTATCGACCTGCCGCGTTAAAAGGCAATACACCGGAATCGTATGCCGAAAAATTACAGTGGGGAAAAGCGGGGGACTCGGTGACGGTAAAAAATAACTCACCGCTGTATATGAATTTTTCCCAGGTTAGCCTTAACGGAAAAAATATTTCTGGCGCATGGTTTGCTGCCCCATTTTCTACTTTAAAAATACCCGTGCAGAGTACCCTGTCCGCGACAGGGAAAAAAGAGATCACATGGAGCGTGATTAATGATTATGGTATGTCAGGGAAGAAATATACCGCTATCATTCAGTAGCGTTGAGCTACTGTTTTCAACCAAAAGTATCTGCGTCGCTATTGTTTTGTGCCTGAGTGCCTTGTCTTCTCGCGCTGAGGCCGGTGAATATTTCAACCCGAATTTACTCGAAGTCGCCGAGGATCCTGCGGCTTCGGTTGATCTGTCCTATTTTTCGCAAGATGGCGTACCGCCGGGCACCTATCATCTGGATGTTTACATCAATGATAAATACGTCAGTTCAGAATCGCTGACCTTTCAGGAAATTGGCCATGACGCAGGCGCGACCGCTTCTCCCTGTCTTTCCGCGGAGTATCTGAATTCGTGGTTGATTAATACCACCGCCTATCCCCAGCTGTTCGCGGCAGGGGAAACCTGCGCCCGGCTGTCGGCGATCCCCGGGATGACATTTTCGGTGTCTCTTGCCCAACAGCGAATCGATTTTACCGTGCCGCAGGCCGCGATGCTGAATCGCCCAAGAGACTATATACCGGAGAGCCAGTGGCAGCAGGGGATCAACGCCGGTCTTCTCAACTATAGTGTCACCGGGCAGCGCAATGCGCCGCGGCATAATGGCGCGACCGTAGACAGCCAGTTTGTTAGCTTGCAGCCTGGGGTGAATCTGGGGCCATGGCGTCTGCGCAACTACAGCACCTATAGCCACAGCGACAACAGCAGCCGCTGGGAGTCGGTTTACTCGTACCTTGCCCGCGATATTCACACCCTGCGCAGTCAACTGGTGGTCGGTAATACCTATACCTCTTCCGGCATCTTCGACAGTGTGAGCTTTACCGGCCTGCAGCTCAGTTCGGACAAAGAGATGCTGCCGGATAGCCTGCATGGCTTTGCGCCGACGATTCGAGGGATCGCGCGCACCACCGCGGAGGTCTCGGTTTATCAGAATGGTTACAGCATTTATAAAACCACCGTCGCTCCCGGCGCCTTTGAGATTAACGATCTGTATGCCACCGGCAGCGCCGGCGATCTGTACGTCACCGTTAAAGAGTCTGACGGCAGCGAGCAAAACTTTGTGGTGCCTTTTGCCTCGCTGGCGGTCCTGCAGCGCGAGGGCCAGCTGGACTATGCGCTGAGCAGCGGCAGGACGCGCTCAGGCAGCTCCGACGATAAAGAATACAACTTTATTCAGTCTTCCCTGGCCTATGGCGCCACCAGTAACTTTACTCTCTATACCGGCTTTCAGCAGGCGGAAGATAAATACACCAACCTGCTGTTAGGCGCTGGCTTTAACCTTGGCACCATCGGCGCGCTGTCGTTTGACGGCTCTCAGTCGTGGGCCGACGTGAAAACCAGCGATACGGCCTCGTCAACCCGCAAAGAACAGGGGCAATCGTATCGCGTCCGCTTCAGCAAAAGCTTTCTGCAGACGGGCACCAGCTTTTCCGTGGCCGGCTATCGCTACTCCACCGCGGGATACTATTCTTTTCAGGATTTTGTCGATAACGCCTTCACGCAGCGCGACTGCTGTACGCAGAGCGGCAGGACAAAAGGCCGGTTTGACGCTTCGCTGTCGCAGACGCTGTTTGGCTATGGTTCGCTCTCGCTTTCGCTGGTCAATGAAACCTATTGGGACAGCTCGCGCATGGAGTCGGTAGGCGTGGGCTATAGCGGGTCGATTGGCAGGGCCTCCTACTTTATTAACTATTCCTATAACCGCAATGTGCAAAGTACCGATGACAGCGGCAATAACCGGCCGGCCAGCGATACCATCGTCTCCCTGACGCTAAGCATCCCGCTTGGCGAGACGCTCTCGGCGAATTACACCTTGAACCATGGTCGGCATAACGACACCACGCACAGCGTGGGGCTCAATGGCTCGGCGTTCGAGGATCGCTCTCTCAACTGGAGTCTCCAGGAGGGTTACAACACCCAGGATAAGAGCACCTCCGGCAACCTCAGCGTCAATTATCAGGGCTCAAAAGGCGATATCGCCGGCGGCTATGGCTACGACCACTACAGCAATCACTACAATTATTCGCTGCGCGGCGGCATGGTTGCCCACGCGGGCGGGCTCACGCTGTCGCGCTTTCTGGGTGAGAGTTCTGCGCTGGTCGAAACGCCCGGCGTCAGCGATGTGCGGGTGCAGGGCCAGACCAACGTGACGACGGATGCCGCCGGGTATGCCGTCGTACCGTATGTTCGCCCTTACCATCGCAACAGCCTGGCGCTGGATGAACAGCAGATGGCTGGCGCCGAGGTGGATAACGTCGCCAGAACGGTGGTCCCAACGCGCAATGCGATCGTCAAAGTGCAGTATGACACCCGAGTTGGCTATAAGGCGATGCTCACCCTGCGTACTCGCAGCGGTGTGGTGCCTTTCGGCGCGCTAGTGACCCTTGATAATGATCGCGCCAGCGCGGCGCGCAGCAATATTGTCGGCGATGAGGGGCAGGTGTATCTCACGGGGCTGCAGAAAAAAGGCCAGCTGTTAGCGCGCTGGGGGGCGAAAAGCAGTGAGCAGTGCACCGTTCATTACGACTTCTCCAGCATGGCCCTTGGCGACGATATTCTGTTCTATCAGGCCGAATGTCGGTAATGGATGCAGGTTTTCAACATGGAAGAAGGGGCTGATATGAATATGCGAGACGGCAGCACAAGGGGCATCCTGGTGGCCAGCCTTTTGCTGCTCTCCCTTCCGGCGCTGGCTTATGAAGGCAGCAGCACGGTCAATTTTAACGTCACGGGCACCATCGAAGCGCCTTCCTGCGAGGTGGCCGTGGAACCGTCGAACAGTATCGATTTAGGCACCGTCTCCTCGCAGACGTTCTCCGGACATGCCGGGGCGAGCGGAGCCAGCGTGCCGGTTAAGCTGGTCTTTTCCAGTTGTTCCGCCGATGCGTCGGCGGTGACCATCGCGTTTAGCGGCACCAGCTTCGATAGTACCCACGCTTCAATCTATAAAAACGTCCAGACAGGCAGCAATGGGGCCAGCGGCGTCGGTTTACAGCTGATGAGCATGGCCGAACAGCAGCCCCTCGGCCCCGGCGACCAGTTTCTCTATACCTTTGGTGACAGTGCTGACGTCCATACCTTCAATATGGTAGCACGCATGTTTTCGCCCTATGGCCAGGTGAGCACTGGTATCGTCGGCTTCACTGCCACGTTTGATGTGGCTTACAAATAACGTTTCGACAGGGATGGGTATGAAAAAACTGATCTTTTTGTTCATGCTGGTACTGTGTCCCCTCTATAGCTGGGCGACCTGCGGCGGAACCAACTATGGCGATGTCTCGATGACCAACCTGCCGGAAAAGATCCTGGTCAACGCCGGGAGCTACACCGCGGGCACCGTGCTGTATGACTCGGGAAAAATCACCCGCGCACAAACGGAGATTACTAACTGTCAGGGCAGTGTCTACGCGGTGTTTGCCTGGTCCTCAAACAATGCCGGGGCGCTGATAGGGGATAATATCTATGCCACCTCGGTGCAGGGGATCGGTCTCCGCGTCAAGGTGTGGCTCAATATCACTGGCGACGATGGTAGTGGCGATACCGATGATTTCAGCCCCGACTCGCAGGTGCATTATATCGGCGATGTGAACTACTACCTCGGTAAGCCTACCGGTCTGTTTGATTATTATGCCTCGACCCGTTACACCCCGGCATATCAGCTGCAGCTGGTGGCCACCGGCGGCGCTATTGCCAGCAACAGTCAATTATCGTTCAGCGATCCGGTGGCCACGGTATCGGCAAAAGATAGTGGCGGGACAATCTCCATTTCCCGGCTGCACATCAGCGGTACCACCAGCATCCAGCTAATCCCGATGGGGTGTATTGTCGGTAGCAATAATCTCAGTTTTGCCATGGGCAGCATCAATGCCAGCGAGTTCAACACCGCGACGAAGGTGGGAAGCGCGCGGCAGTCCCTGACCCTCTCCTGCGAGCCGGGAACCAACGTTTCGATGCGGGTGGCGGCGGCGCAAGCGAGTGGGGATAACCCTGGCAACACGGTGATGGCCTTAACGGCAGGGGATAATGTCGCCACCGGGGTGGGGGTGCAGTTGAATATGGATGGCGAAGCGCTGCCGTTGAATACCGATATCAGCCTCTATACCTCGAGCCGCACCACGGTGACCAACAGCGGCGCGGACGCCAGCTATAGCTATTTCACCAACCCCGACAGCCCAGGCGGGGCGGCGGCCATGCAGACGCTTGCCTTATCCACTAACTATTACAAGACGGGGAGCGCGGTGACCGCGGGTTCGGCAAACGCCACCGGGGTGATCACCTTAACCTATAACTAAGAGGTCGGGGGTGAGCCCCTTCTCCGGACGGCGCCGGGGAAGGGGAGAGAACGATTAATGCGCCTGGCCGCGTTCGATACCGATCCCGGTTTGTGAACGGATAAACTGGGCGCGGAACTGCTCGCGCTCGCGCATCCTTTCCGGTGATTTATCGGTGGCGGATAAGAGCCAGATACCGATGAACGCGATGGTGATGGATAACAGCGCCGTATATTCATACTGGAAGATCGCTTTCTCAT
>PJTV01000051.1_pt1 | contig 11705 bp, 8 predicted proteins | sample 1512081 | NCBI WGS metagenome assembly PJTV01 (sample SAMN08177683, study PRJNA422409) | Soil metagenome, whole genome shotgun sequencing project. | isolation source: Soil enriched on wood chips: alkali lignin treatment | place: USA: Madison | collected 2015-01-15 | reverse complement strand
CTGCTGTGCCAGCAGCGTCAGCGCTTCGGGTTCCACTTTCAGGATCTCCTGACCCTCAAATTCGGCAACAGAGACGTGTTCTTTGGTCAGCAGATAGTATTCGGTATCGTCGTGTGCGAGAGGGAAGGGGTTCTGGTAGTAAAACGGTTTGTTTGACATAGCGTATTGCTCCAAAAAAATAAAACCGCCGGAGAGGTAGCCCGGCGGTCAGGGATCAGAACATCATGGACATCCACGGATAACCAATCAGCAGCAGGGCCGCCAGGAAGATGGCACCAAAGATGGTGCCGAGGCGCCAGTAGTCTTTGGTCGGCAGGTAGCCGCTGCCGTAGTAGATTGGGCTTGGGCCAGTACCGTACGGGGTGATAATCCCCATCACGCCCAGCGAGGTGACCATCAGCAGGACGAACACTTCCATATTCATACCCGGAATGGTGGCCGCAATAGTCAGCATGGCCGGCAGCAGGGCAGTGGTGTGCGCGGTGGTGCTGGCAAACAGGTAGTGCAGCAGGTAGAACGCCAGCAGCAGGACGATGGTCGCCACGCCTGGGGAGATACCGCCCATCAGCGCGCCGCCCTCTTTACCCAGCCAGGCGATGAAACCGGTGGAGGAGAGGCCGTCGGCCAGCGCCACCAGGGTGGCAAACCAGACAAAGGTGTTCCACGCCGCTTTGTTGTTGGTGATGTCGCTCCAGGAGAGCACGCCGGTCCACAGCATCAGGACGATAACCAGCAGGGCGGCCAGCGCCGGCCCAATCCAGTCGGCGGCGAAGATCCACATCATCAGCGCGAAGCAGACGAACACCAGCAGCAGAATTTCATTGCGCGACAGTTTGCCCAGTTTTTCCAGCTCACGCGCGGCCCACAGCGGCACTTCGTTATTGATTTTCACTTCCGGCGGATAGAACCAGTAAGCCAGCAGCGGCATAGTCAGGATCAGCAGGACACCGAGCGGCAGGAAGGCGATGAACCAGGTCCCCCACGAGATGTTGATGCCGACGATGCTTTTTACCAGCGCCAGAGCCAGCAGGTTCGGTGCCAGCGCCGACAGGAACATCGAGCTGGTGATACAGGCGGCGGTGATCGCCACCCACATCAGGTAGGAACCGATTTTACGCGCGCTCGGGTCGTTTGGTTTTGAACCGTACAGCGGCGGCAGGTTGGCAATAATCGGGTAGATGGTACCGCCGCTGCGCGCGGTGTTAGACGGCGTAAACGGCGCCAGCAACAGGTCAGCGAAGGTGATGGCGTAGCCCAGCGTCAGGCTGCGACGGCCAAGATATTTCACCAGGATCAGCGCCAGGCGGCGGCCAAACTGGGTTTTATCGTAGCCGGCGGCGAACATGAACGCGCCGAAGATAAGCCAGACCGTGGAGTTGCCGAAGCCGCTCACCGCCCATTTAAAGGAGGCGCCGGCCAGCTTGAAGCTCGGGGCGGCCATCTGTTCCGGGCTGAACAACAGCCACTGGCTACAGAGGGCGATCACCACCACGCCGGTGATGCCGATAACGGCGCCAGGCAGCGGTTCAAAAATTAACCCGACGATCACCCCGACGAAGATGGCGAAGTAGTGCCAGGCGTACGGCGGCAGGCCGTCCGGGACCGGAACGAACAATAACAGTACGGCAACGATAATCGGCAGCGCCATCATCAGGAGACGTTTTTTAGTCGCAGTCGTTGGATTGACTGCACCGGCAGGCGGTATGGTTGTCTTTTTCTCTTTCATAATGAGTATCTGCAAGTTGTTGAAAATAGCGTTTACGCCAGCGACATGCTCAGTGATTTCTTTAATTACAAAAGTTACTTTAGTTTTTATTTTTCGTTTCTGAGTATCGTCAGGGCGTTTATTTAACGCGTTTGTCTGGGCGTTAAATTAAATTTGTTGGTTATTTATATATTGCGCTTTCAATGGCCGTTGCAATTGATCGAGATCAAGAAAAGCAGGTGATTTCACTATTTTTTTATTATCAGTATAACCCTATATGATGAGGTGTTAATTTGGCTAAAATATCGATAAATGTTAAAATAAAAATGAACATTTAATGCTGAATTTATCAATTATTTTCGTAAACGCATGAAAATAAATGTTTTTATTGAAATTCCAGATCGTTTTGAATGTTAACATAAGTATCTAAAATGTTATCGTGCATTTGTATTATGTAAATGCTATTTATTATTTTAATAATACAATAGAGGTAGCGATGTTATTGTTGGGGTTAAATAGTTTTATAACTAACGTAATTGATTTAGTAACTAAAAAACACGCTATATTATTGGCATGACAACAGGAATTAAAAAACCAAAACCATTAATGATTCCGTCACCCCATTCTGAGTTTTTAATATTTTAAAATCTGGAGCGTAACTTATGACCAGTAACGAACGAATTCTGCAGCCATTTACTTTACCAAATGGTACGGAGCTGAAAAACCGTTTGCTCATGGCGCCGATGACCACCTGCACCGGTTATTTCGATGGGACTGTCACCAGCGAGCTGGTGGAGTACTATCGCGCTCGCGCCGGCAGCATCGGCACCATTATTGTCGAGTGCTGCTTTATTGATGACTACGGCCTGGCCTTCCCGGGCGCGATCGGCATCGATAATGATGAAAAAATTGCCGGCCTGGCGAAAATCGCCGAGGCGATCAAAGCGCAAGGTTCAAAAGCGATTCTGCAGATCTATCACGGCGGACGCATGGTCGACCCGCAGCTGATCGGGGGGCGCCAGCCGGTGGCGCCAAGCGCTATTGCCGCGCCGCGTGAGGGCGCCGCGATGCCGCGGGCGCTGAGCGGAGAAGAAGTGGAAGGGATGATCGCCAAGTTTGGCGACGGCGTCCGTCGCGCCATTCTCGCCGGCTTCGACGGCGTCGAAATTCACGGCGCCAACACCTACCTTATCCAGCAGTTCTATTCGCCGAACTCCAACCAGCGCGACGACGAGTGGGGCGGTAGCCGCGACAATCGCGCCCGTTTCCCGCTGGCGGTCCTCGACATCACCCACAAAATGGCCCGCCAGTACGCTGACGATGCCTTTATCATCGGCTATCGCTTCTCGCCGGAAGAGATGGAGGTCCCGGGGATCCGCTTCGACGACACCATGTATCTGCTGGAAAAGCTGGCTGCCCGCGGTGTCGATTATCTGCACTTCTCGGTGGGCGCGACCCTGCGTCCCTCTATCGTCGATACCAGCGACCCGACGCCGCTGATCGAGAAATACTGCGCGATGCGCTCTGAAACCCTGGCTCAGGTGCCGGTGATGGGCGTCGGCGGGGTGGTTAACGTTGCTGATGCCGAGCTGGGCCTCGATCACGGTTATGACCTGATCGCCGTGGGCCGCGCCTGCATCGCCTATCCGGACTGGGCGGCACGCATCGCCGCCGGTGAAGAGCTGGAGCTGTTTATCGACAGCACCCAGCGCGAGGCGCTGCATATTCCGGAACCGCTGTGGCGCTTCTCGCTGGTGGAAGCGATGATCCGCGACATGAGCATGGGCGACGCTAAATTTAAGCCGGGGATGTTTGTTGAAACCGTTCAGGATGACGCCAATGAACTGGTGATCAACGTTAGCCTCGAAAATGATCATATTGCCGATATTGAACTGGCGGCGAGCCCGGTGCAGACCGTCGAGTTCACCACCAGCTTCGAAGAGATCCGCGAACGTATTCTGACCGCCAACACCCCGCACGTGGACGCCATTTCCGGTGCTACCAGCCAGAGCGAAGCGGTGAAAAAAGCGGTCGCTAAAGCGATGCTGAAATCCAGCAAAGCGCTGGCAGCGGAAGAGGGCGGCAATGACGCCGCGCCGAAAAGTTATGACGTGGTGGTGGTCGGCAGCGGCGGCGCCGGCCTGGCGGCAGCCATTCAGGCTCACGACGAAGGCGCCAGCGTCCTGATCGTCGAAAAAATGCCGACCATTGGCGGCAACACCATCAAGGCTTCCGCCGGGATGAACGCCGCGGAAACTCGCTTCCAGCGGGTCAAAGGTATTCAGGACAGTAAAGAGTTGTTCTATCAGGAAACCCTGAAGGGCGGCCACAACAAAAACAACCCGCAGCTGCTGCGTCGCTTCGTGGAGAATGCGCCGCAAGCCATTGAGTGGCTGGCGGACCGCGGCATTATGCTCAACGACATCACCACCACCGGCGGGATGAGCATTGACCGTACCCACCGTCCGCGCGACGGGTCAGCAGTCGGCGGCTATCTGATTAGCGGCCTCGTGCGCAACATCACCAAACGCGGGATCGACGTCCTGCTGGATACCTCGGTGGAAGAGATCCTGATGAGCGGGGATGAGGTGAGCGGTGTACGTCTGGTCAACGACGAAAAAGAAGTCATTGAAGTACAGACCAAAAGCATCGTAGTGGCCACCGGCGGCTTCAGCGCCAACAGCGCGATGGTGGTGAAGTATCGTCCGGACCTCGAAGGCTTCGTCACCACCAACCACAAAGGGGCAACCGGGAGCGGTATCGCGCTGCTGGAACGCATCGGCGCTGGCACCGTGGATATGGGCGAAATTCAGATTCACCCCACCGTCGAACAGCAGACTTCGTACCTGATTTCCGAATCGATTCGCGGCGGCGGCGCTATTCTTGTTAACCAGCAGGGGAACCGCTTCTTTAACGAAATGGAGACCCGCGATAAAGTCTCGGCGGCGATTATCGCCCTGCCGGAACACTATGCGTACATTGTCTTTGACGAGCATGTGCGGGCGAAAAACAAAGCTGCCGATGAGTACATCGCCAAAGGCTTCGTCACCAGCGCCAGCTCCCCGCGTGAACTGGCGGAGAAACTGGGGATGGATTACCATGCCTTCCTCGCCACCCTCGAGTGTTACAACGGGGCAGTGGAAAAACAGCATGAGGAACAGTTTGGCCGGACCACCGCGCTGCGCGAGCCGATTAACGAAGGCCCGTTCCATGCCATTCGCATCGCCCCCGGGGTGCACCACACCATGGGCGGCGTGACCATTAACACCGATGGCGAAGTGCTGAACGTTGACCAGCAGCCGATCCACGGCGCCTACGCCGCCGGTGAAGTGGTGGGCGGGATCCACGGCGGCAACCGCATCGGCGGTAACGCGGTCGCGGATATCATCATCTTCGGTACCCTCGCGGGCCACCAGGCGGCGAAACGTGCCAGAGGATAACAGGTAATTGCTGATGCCGGGCTGGTGCTTTTGCCGCCCGGCTTAGAGCCTATCTCATTAGGGCTATTTTGCTTGCCATGTTGAACCTGGGCAGTGCTCGAAATCCTCACGTACTACGTGTACGCTCCGGTTTCTGCGCGCTGTCCGTGTTCAAACTGGCTGCGCCAATTACGCCTACTGGGATAGGTTCTTATCCCTTCTGAAGGAGAGCCCGATGTCCGATAACCGTGTCTATAGCTACTCCGCCGTCCTGATGGGGTCCCCCATTCTGCTCAAACTTTATTCCCACGATGAGGCGCTGGCCTCCCGCGTATTTCAGTTAATTAAACGCTACGAAGATCTGCTTACCGTTAACCGTGCCGAGTCGCAGGTGATGGATATCAACCATGCCGCCGGACGCCATCCGGTCACGGTCAGTCGCCCGGTCTTTCAGCTGATTCAGTGCGCCAAAGCCGCCAGCATGGTGCGCGACAGCGCCTTTAATCTTGCCATCGGCCCGCTGGTGAAGCTGTGGCGAATTGGCTTTCACGGGCACAGCGTGCCTGACGCGGCTGATATCAGAGCCCGACTGGCGCTGACCCGCCCACAGGAGGTGATCCTCGATGAGACTACCTGTAGTGTGTTTCTCCAGCAGCCGGGGATGGAGCTGGATCTTGGGGCGATCGCCAAAGGCTATATCGCTGACCGCGTGCGCGATTATCTCCGTCAGCAGCAGGTGGCGAAGGCGCTGATCAATCTCGGCGGCAATGTGCATACCCTCGGTGAATGGACCATTGGCCTGAAAAAACCGTTTGCCGACGCGCAGGCGCTGATCGGCTCCCTGACGATCAACGGGCAGTCGGTGGTCACTTCCGGAACCTATGAACGTTACTTTGAGCAGGACGGCAAACGCTGGCACCATATTCTCGACCCGCGCAGCGGTTATCCGCTGGATAACGAACTCGACAGCGTGACAGTGATTTCCACGGATTCTTTAGACGGCGATATCTGGACTACGCTGCTGTTCGGCCTCGGCGTAGAGAAGGGCTGCGCAGCACTGCGTCAGCGTGAGGATATCGACGCGATTTTCGTCACCAAAAATCGCGACATCATTCTCTCATCGCCGCAGCGGCTGCGTTTTGCGCCGCTGGACAGCGGCTATCAGGTTATTGACTGTACTGCTTAAGCAAACTGTACTGTTCGGCGACCAGGCGGTAGCGATAGACCGGTCGCCCGGTAGCGCCGTAGTGGATAGTGGTGTAGAGGATATTGATCTGTGCCAGCCAAATCAGATATTTGCGGCACGAGACGCGGGAGATATTTACGGCCGCCGCCAGCTCATCGGTAGAGAATTCAACGTCCGGATGGGCGTCAATCCACTGGCAGAGCGTACGCAGCGTTTGCGCGGTTAGCCCCTTGGGCAGCTTGCGCGCGTCGCTGGCCTCCGGCGCGCCGCCGTGCAGCAGACGGTCGACGTCGGCCTGTTCGTAATACGGCTGGCCGGTCATCAGTTTACGCTTCTCCCGCCAGGTGGTGAGCGCCTCTTCAAAGCGCGGAAACTGGAAAGGTTTGATCAGGTAATCAACCACCCCGTAATGCATCGCGGTCTGCACCGTGGCGGCGTCTGCCGCCGAGGTGATCATGATGACATCGATAGCGCGCCCCGACTCGCGGATGGTCGGCAGTAGATCCAGCCCGCTGTCCTGTTGCATGTAGACATCCAGCAGCACCAGATCGATCTCCCGCTGCTTATCGTTAATCATCTCCTGGGCCTGACTGAGCGTCGAAGCGCTCCCGCTGCAACGAAAGCCGGGAACTCTTGCCACGTACAGGCGATTCAATTCGGCCACCATCGCATCATCGTCAACAATCAACACATTTATCACGCACGTTTCCTTTTACTATCCCAGGGGAGATGAACAAAAAATTGGGTAAATACGCCGGGTTCCGACTCGACGGCGAGGGTGCCGCCCAGTTCGCGCAGCTGCTGGTTGGCGAGAAACAGCCCGACGCCGCGATTCTCGCCTTTGGTGGAGAAACCTTTGTTAAAGATAGCGTCGATATTATTTTCCGGGATCCCCGGTCCGTCATCGCTCACTTCACCGCTTAGCCAGCCGTCCTGGTAGTGCAGCAGCAGGCCGATCTCACCCTCCGCCTGGCCGCTCATGGCGTCCAGCGCGTTCTCGATAAGATTGCCCAGCACCGTCACCAGCACCGTGACCTGTTTCTCATTCGGGCAATCCGGCACCTGGCTCTCTTCCGCCAGCGTCAGCGTAAAGCCGCACTCGGTGGCGCGCTGAATTTTACTTATCAGGAAGCCCGCCACCACCGGGGATTTAATACGGTGCTGAATGTCGCCGATGTCCGCCTGATAGCGGTGGGCGGTCTGCAGCACGTATTCCTCGAGTTTGCCATAGCTTTTCATATTCAGCAGGCCGAGGATCACGTGCAGTTTATTCATAAATTCATGGGAGGTGGTGCGCAGGGCATCCACATAGCTCATCATGCCGTCCAGCCGCTGCAGCAGCTGGCTCACCTCGGTCTTATCGCGGAAGGTACAGATGGCGCCGACCACCGCTTCCTGGCTGCGAATGGGCACCGTATTGCCGATCAGCAACAGGCCATTGCATCCCAGTTCGCGGTCGTACATCGGCTCGCCGCTCTGCAAGACGGTCTGCAGGTCGGCGAGCAGTGGCGTGTGGGCGAGGGTTTTGTCCGGGCCGGAAAAGAGGATCTCCTGCGCCGCCGGGTTGATCAAATTAACTTCGCCGTGGGCATCGACGGCAACGACGCCCTCCTTCAGGGCGTGAAGCATGGCCTGACGCTGTTGAAACTGGGTGGAAATCTCCTGCGGCTCCAGCCCCAGCAGGACGCGCTTCAGACCGCGTACCAGGCTCCAGGTGCCCAGCGCGCAGACCAGCGCGCTGAACAGGATTGTCAGGAGCACGTCCCAGCGGCTGTTGGCGATCTGTTCGTCCACTTTACTCAGCGAAATGCCGACCACCACCACGCCAATTTGCTGGCGCTGGTCGTTGAACACCGGGGTGAATACCCGCAGCGCCGGGGCCAGCACGCCGTGGTTAATGGCAACGTTCTCTTTTCCCTGCAGCGTGGGCAGGATATCCCGGCCGATAAACCGCTTACCGATGATAGAGGTATCCGGATGCGAATAGCGAATACCGTGCATATCGGTGACGATAGCGTACAGCAGGTCGTTGCGCCGGGTGATGGCCTGCGCCAGCGGCTGAATGATCTGCTGCTGCGGGGGCGCCTCCAGTCCGCGCTTCACCTGCGGCATATCGGCCATGGTGCGCGCCACCGCCAGCGCGGTCTCTTCAGACCGTCGCGGGTGGCATTGCTGATCTGCATATACCACAGGGCATACACCAGCAGCAGCACGGCGCCGATGACGCTGCCAATCATCAAGGATACGGCGGTGCTCAGCTTTAACGGTAAGGCGCGTTGGCGAACGCGAGGCTGCTGCTCTGATGCCTTCATGACGATCCCGGATAGATTCAGTGAAGGCATATTATCGCCGATAGGACGGTTTTCATAAAGCCGTGTAATCAAAGCCAATCGAGGCGGTTTAGCCGATACGTAAACCGTTTCACATGCTCTGCCAACAATCCTTCTGGCTGGCCATGCCGGCGAGCGGCGAAGATGAGACGTAAGACAGCATTGCTCATATAACCGACAATCGCCCGTAAACGAGCGTTGGGGACGGTAAACTGTGACCCCGACGGCGGTAAAGCACAGAACATTCCACTTATAGTGGCGGCAGAGGTTAAATAGACCTGATGAATATAAGGATATGCATCAGGCCGCTGATGTCGCCGAGATGCGCTTTTTCTGTTGTAAATGGAGGTTGTTATGAACAGTTCGCTAACCGCTGCAATGCAGGCCCGCCGTCACCCGGATACCACTCACATCGATCGTCTCGCCACGGCAGACATGCTGGCGATGCTGCATCAGGATGATAAGCAGATATCGGAGGCGGTCGGCGCCTGCCTGCCGGACATCGCCCGGCTGATTGATGTCGCCACCGCGACGATGGGCCGGGGAGGGCGCCTGGTCATTATCGGCGCCGGGGCGTCAGGCCGGACGGCCATCGAGGCGGTCAGCGACTATTCACCGGAAGGCAAACACGCGCTGGTGGGACTGATTGCCGGTGGGCAGACGGCGGCGATGGCCGAGCGGGAAACCGCGGCAAATAATTATGACCTGGGCGCCTTTGAACTGCAGTCGCTGGACTTTTCCAACCACGATATGCTGCTGGCGTTGACCGTCAGCGGCAAGACGCCATGGGTGTGGGGCGCGATGCGTCACGCCTGGTCGCTGGGGGCCCCTATCGCTGTCGTCACTCAGCAGGCGGCCAGCGAGGCGGCGCAATTGGCGGATATCATCATTGCCCCACAGACCGGGCCGGAGGCAGTGTCGGGCTTAGCCAATCCGAAGGCTCAACTGGCCCAGCGGCAGATCGTCAACATGCTGACGACCGGGCTCGCCATCCGTGACGGTCGGGTGTACAGCAATCTGCGGGTGGACGTGCAGGCTGACAATTCGCACTGGGCGGAGCGGCAGATAGCGATTGTCATGGCGGCCACCGACTGCACGCGCAGTGAAGCAAAAGCGGCACTGGCCAGCTGCCATCAGCACTGCCGCACCGCGATCCTGATGCTGCTCAGCGGGCTGGATGCCTGGCACGCGCGCGAGCTGCTGACGCAACATCACAATCACCTGCGTCTCGCCCTGCGCGAAGCACAGCGCAGCAGCACGACCACTCCCGCCCATTAACCCTTCAGCCAGGCGCGCGCGATTGGCGTACGCGCCTGGACTTTATTAACTAAAAAAATATCTCTTTTTTATTTTTCTCAGCAATCAGGCTGAATTTTCGATCTTATTTTTCACCAGGTATCATTTTGATGTCTCGCTTTGCTTTTTTAAGTTAAATAATTATTTGATTAAAAATGCCAGAGTGTAAATGATATTTTAAAATAAAGTAAAAGTGCGTTAATATGCTGCCTCTTATTACCGTGTGCTACGTGATAATTCTATTATGCCTGCAATGAAAAAAACGATTATTTCCTTTACCGCATTAGCGATGTTCGTCAGCGCGGCGACGCATGCTGAAGCGGATACCTCTAAAAAGACCGACTTCCTGCTGATTGGCGGCGGGATCATGAGCGCCTCGCTCGGCACCTGGCTGCAGGCGCTGCAGCCGGACTGGAACCTGACCATGGTGGAGAAACTGGACGGCGTAGCCCTGGAATCTTCCAACGGCTGGAATAACGCCGGTACCGGCCACTCAGCGAATATGGAGCTGAACTATACCCCGGAACGAGCGGACGGGTCGATTGACGTCAGCAAAGCGCTGGATATTAACGAACAGTTTATGATTTCCCGTCAGTTCTGGTCGGCACAGGTGAAACGCGGTATTTTGCACGACCCGCACTCCTTTATTAACTCCACACCGCATATGAGTTTCGTGTGGGGCGATAATGTGGATTACCTGCAAAAACGTTATAACGCGCTGCAGCAGACCACCTTATTCCAGGGAATGAAATTCTCCACCGATCACGCGCAAATTAAACAGTGGGCGCCGCTGGTGATGGAAGGTCGCGATCCGCAGCAGAAAGTGGCCGCCACCTGGACGCCGGTGGGTACCGATGTCAACTACGGCGAAATTACCCGCCAGCTGATCGGCAGCCTGAAGAAAAATAACCACTTCACCCTGCAAACCTCCTCCGAGGTGACCGATTTCAAACGCAATGCTGACAACTCCTGGCACGTGACGATTAAGAACGTGCAGAGCGGGGAAGCGCAGACTATTGACGCCAAATACGTCTTTATCGGCGCCGGCGGCGGCGCGCTGAAGCTGCTGCAGAAAACCGGCATTCCGGAAGCGGATAACTATGCCGGTTTCCCGGTGGGCGGCTCGTTCCTGATGACCGAGAACCCGGCGGTCACCGCGCAGCATCTGGAGAAAGTCTACGGTCAGGCTTCGGTCGGCGCGCCGCCGATGTCGGTGCCGCATCTTGACGCTCGTTATCTCGACGGGAAGCGCGTGGTGCTGTTCGGGCCATTCGCCACCTTCTCGACCAAGTTCCTGAAAAATGGTTCGTTCTTTGACCTGCTCAGCACCACCACCACCGATAACGTGCTGCCGATGACCCACGTCGGTCTCGACAACTTCGATCTGGTGAAATATCTCGTCAGCCAGGTGATGCTCAGTGATGATGACCGTTTTGCTGCGCTGAAAGAGTACTACCCGGACGCGCGTAAAGAAGACTGGAAACTGATCCAGGCCGGTCAGCGCGTGCAGATCATCAAGAAAGACGCGGAGAAGGGCGGCGTTCTGAAGCTCGGTACCGAAGTGGTGGTCGATCAGCAGAAAACGATTTCTGCGCTGCTCGGCGCGTCGCCAGGTGCTTCCACCGCCGCGCCGATCACCCTGAACGTACTCAAGCAGATGTTCCCGCAGCAGTTTAACTCGCCGGAGTGGCAGAGCCGTATTCACGCTATCGTGCCGTGCTACGGCCAGAAGCTGAACGGTAAAGTGGAGCTGACGCAATAGGTTTGGG
>PJTV01000047.1_pt1 | contig 12099 bp, 9 predicted proteins | sample 1512081 | NCBI WGS metagenome assembly PJTV01 (sample SAMN08177683, study PRJNA422409) | Soil metagenome, whole genome shotgun sequencing project. | isolation source: Soil enriched on wood chips: alkali lignin treatment | place: USA: Madison | collected 2015-01-15 | reverse complement strand
GGTTAACCACGTCAACCACGCCAATGAAATTGACGATGAGTTTCGCGCGGCGATGGCCATGCTGCGTCAGGCGGGGGTCACATTGCTCAACCAGAGCGTGCTGCTGCGCGGGGTGAACGACAACGCGCAAACCCTGGCCGACCTCAGCAATGCGCTGTTCGACGCCGGGGTAATGCCCTATTACCTGCATGTGCTGGATCGGGTACAGGGGGCGGCCCACTTCATGGTCAGCGATGATGAAGCCCGTGAAATCATGCGTGAACTATTGACCCTCATCTCCGGCTATATGGTGCCGAAGCTGGCGCGCGAGATCGGTGGTGAACCCAGCAAGACGCCGCTGGATTTAGGGCTGAAGCAGCGATAAACGTCAGATTCACTTGTCTGCCAGGACGCTCTGGCAGACAAACCATGTGAAGCCATTTCTTGCCAGAGGATTAGGTAAACAGTTACCAGCTATCGCATTACGTGATAAACCCCTATTGCGACAAGCTAACGGTGAAGCACCACCAGCACCACGATATTAATCACAATCATCACTACAATCAGCGCGATTAACCAGGTGGGCATTTTAAAAGTTACCTGTAATCGTTCCGATTGTTTTTCTGGTATCTCCACTTTATTCTCTATCAACTCATTGCCCTGAATCGCTAAGCTTTCGGTTAATGGAATAACTACGTGATCGTCAGAATGACTTTTGCTCTCGGCAGTAACGTCGGCAACCTTATTATTTTGATAATGCGTTAATGTCGCCCGATTCATATTCTCGCACTCTTCATCAGAGAGAGGGATGATCAGGGTATCTGGCGCGACGCTAAACCCTTTTTGCCTGACGGTGATAATGATATCCGCCGACAGCCCCGCTTTGAGCAATGATTTTCGCAGCAAAGAGATATTTTGATAGAACGTATTTTGTGACACCACCACTCCCCGGGTTTCCCAAACAGCAGCCAGAAATTCATCCCGCGAAATCACTTTACCGCTATTCTGCAAGAGTAACAGCAAGCATCTGGCAGTGGGCGCATTGAGGCTGACACACTCTCCGTCACCTGAAAGCGGCCGCAGCTCATTCATATTTGCATTAAAGATAACTTCATGATTAATCATACACCCATTAAATAACGCAGCGTTATCCATATCCCTGCCCCACGAAAAACCATTATCCATAATAAATTCTAATTAGTTCAGCCAACATGGTCTATGAACATTATCATTTCAAAAAGGAACGAGTTTAGTTCACATTGACCGGCGCCACACAGAATACAGGAGATAAATCAATATGCGATAGTTATCTTGTTTAGCCCCCGCATTTTCAGATTAAATTCACCTCAAATAATGGCAGCATCTCAATCTACTATAAAAGCATTAAATTCAGAGGCATTTCATAAAGAATTCACAAGCATTTTTTGCACCATGCTTTTAAATTACTCCCGCTTTCCCATGGTTCGCTATGGCAAGCGATATGGTAGCGTTGTTCAACAGGATGATTAGTCTCAGCACTATATAAAGGAATGCTGGCGCTTATTTTCAATATCAATGCGAATGCATACTCCATTCCCTTGATAACTGTTATCGACTCTACACAGGACTAAGTATCTATATATGGATTAATTAAATGAAAAAGACAATCGTAGCTGTAATGGTCGCTGCATCTGCAGTGCTGAGTGCTCAGGCAATGGCAACTAACACTGCTCAGGTAACTGTACTGGGTGAAGTCTCTGATGCAGCTAACTCTTGCGTAGTGACTCCGACGGGTACCCTGAACAACGGTATCGTTCAGCTGATCACTGTGACCACTGCGGAAGCAAATGCTGAAGCGGCAGGTACTCTGTTCAAAACTCAGGACTTCGGTTTTAAAGTTACTGACTGCGCACAGGGCAGCGCTAACCCGGTTACTGGCCTGACTGTAAACGTTGCCGGTATCACCTCCAGCGATAAAACCATCCTGGACAACACCGCAGCTGGCGGCGCTACCGGTATCGGTATCGGTATCCAGCGTCTCAGCGATTCCCATCGCGTAGCCTTCGACGGTTCTGACACCATGACCGAAAGCTACTCTGCTACTACCGGTACTCAGCTGAAGTACACCACTGGTTATGTAAAAGTGAACGCTGCTACTCCGGTAACCGAAGGCCCGGTTAAAGGTGTTGCGACCTTTACTATCGATTACACCATCTAATTTTTCCCCAAAGGGCCCCGCTTCACGGCGGGCCCTTTTTTGCATTCAGAGAAAAGCCATGTTCAGGACTTTATTAACTTTCACCGCTTCCTGTGCATTACTCCTCAGCAGTATTGCCCATGCCGGTATTGTAGTGGAATCCACCCGCTATCTGTATAAAGAAGGCGCACGTGAAATCACCGCGCAAATAGAAAATAAAGATGATATTCCCTATCTGATTAAATCCTGGGTTGAAGCGCCGGCAGGAAAAGCGCCCTCTTTTATGGCCACGCCGCCGCTGTTCCGCCTTGAAGGGAAACAACAGAATACGGTTCGTCTGTTTTCTAACGGAAACGTTAATGCGCCGACCGACCGGGAATCCATGTACTATTTTAATGTCATGGCGATTCCTCCGGCAGATGATGCCAAAGCGAATAACAATACCATTCAACTGGCAGTTCGCCACCGCATGCGTCTGGTCTATCGCCCTAAAGCACTTTTCGACCTCTCCCCTAATACGGAAGCGAAAAAGCTCGAATGGCGAAAATCTGGCACTAAGCTGACGATCAAAAATCCAACGCCCTTTTTCTTCTATTTCCATAGCATCCAGATTGGCGGCAAAGAAGTGAAGCCGGAAGTCAACTCGGTCGCCCCGATGACGACCAAAGAAGTGACGTTAAAAGAAAATATTAATGCCTCCAGCATTACCTGGAAAGTTGTCAATGATTATGGCGGAGCTGGGTCGCTCTACTCCTCATCGCTGTAATAAGAATTTATTTTATCATTATAGGGATGTGTCTATGCCAAATAAGAATAATGGATTATTCAAACTATCCACCATCTTCCTTGCAATGCTTCCGGCATTGCTTTCTGGTTTGAATAATAAAGCGCAAGCACGTGACTTTTTCGATCCCTCATTCATTAGCTCATTGAATGGTAGCGATCCATCAACCACTCCTGACTTATCCGTATTTCAGACCCAGAACGCGCAGGCGCCAGGGGATTATCGGGTCGATATCATGTTTAATGGCCGCTACCTGGATACCAGGACGATAAAGTTTGTTGCCAACAATCGCGCCAGCAGCGATAACCGCGAACCCGCTCTGGTTCCCTACCTGAGTCTAAAAGCTCTCGCGGAATATGGCGTAAGGATAAAAGCTTTTCCAGAGTTAGCCGAGGATCAAAACGGCTGTGCAAACTTTTCTGTCATTCCGGACACCAAAGCGGACTTTGACTTCACCGCCCAGCGCTTAAATATCTCTATTCCGCAGGCGGCCTTATCCACCACCGCGCAGGGATATATTCCACCGGATCAGTTTGATGATGGCATCAACGCCCTGCTGGTGAACTACCAGTTCAGCGGCTCGAACGACATGCAGGCCAATGATGAATACTACAGCCTGAACCTGCAGTCTGGCCTCAACGTTGGCCCATGGCGTATCCGCAACCTCAGCACCTGGAATAAAAACAATGGCGATGCCGGGGACTGGGATTCCGCCTATCTCTATATGCAGCGCAGTATTCGCCCGATCAACAGTAACCTGGTGATGGGCGAAAGTTCATCGCTCTCAACCATCTTCGACAGCGTGCCGTTTACCGGTATTCAGCTGGCCACCGATACCACGATGTTGCCGGAAAGTATGCGCGGCTATGCGCCGATTATTCGCGGTATCGCCAAAACCAACGCCCGCGTCGTCATTAAACAGAACGGCTACCAGGTTTACCAGACCTACGTGGCGCCCGGGGCATTTGAAATCACCGATATGTACCCGAGCGGCGGTAGCGGCGACCTTTACGTCAGCGTGGAAGAGTCCGACGGATCCAAGCAAGAATTTGTTGTGCCGTTCGCCACCCTGCCGGTCATGGTGCGTGAAAATCAACTGGAGTATGAGATTACTTCCGGTAAATATCGTCCTTACGATGGTGGAGTCGATGAAACGCCATTTACTCAGGCTACCGCGACCTACGGCGTCTCCAGCAGCCTGACAGTATATGGCGGCATGCAGGCGGCCTCGCGCTACCAGGCGCTATCGACGGGTCTCGGCTATAACCTCGGCGAGCTAGGCGCCGCCTCGGCAGACGTCACCCAAGCCTGGTCGAAAATGAAAGACGATGAAAAGACCTCCGGGCAGTCCTGGCGCGTACGTTACGGGAAAAACATCGTCGAAACCGGCACTAACGTCACCATCGCGGGTTACCGCTATTCCACCCGCGGGTTTAATACTCTCTCCGAGGTGCTGGATAGCTACTCTAATGACGGCAACTATAGCCCGCGTTCGCTGCGTAACCGTACCAACCTGACGGTTAACCAAAGCCTGGGTAAAGGCCTGGGTAGCCTGTCCGTTAGTGGGTTAATTGAAGATTACTGGGACGATAAGCGCACCAACAAGTCGATCAGCGTGGGGTACAACGGCGGCTTCCGCAATGTGAACTACTATCTGGGCTATAGCTATAACCGTTACACCTGGAGCGGGGATAGCTCCGGTAAAGACGCCCAGGACGATCAGCGCATCACCCTGACGGTGACCCTGCCGCTGAGCAACTGGCTGCCGGGTACCTATACCAGCTATCAGTTAACCAACAGCAATCCAGGATCCACCGATCAGTCGGTATCCATAGGGGGAGTTGGGCTGGATAACGACAGCCTCGAGTGGAGCCTGCAGCAAGGTTACAGCAACCGGGAATACTACAGCGGCGATATGCGCGGGACTTATAACGGCGCCCGCGGCAGCGTTAATGCCGGCTACAGCTATGACAATAACAGCCAACGTATTGACTACGGCGCCAACGGCAGCATTCTTGCCCATGCCGATGGCATCACGCTTGGCCAGGACATCACCGACGCTGCCGTGCTGATTAAAGCACCAGGGCTGGATAACGTCAGACTGGCCAACGATAACACCATCTCCACCGACTATCGCGGTTACGCTATTGTCCCGTACGTTACGCCTTATCGTCGCACCGATATCACACTGGACAGCACCACCCTTGGTGAAGATATGGAACTGCCAGAAACCACGAAGAGCGTTGTTCCGACGCGCGGTGCCATCGTGCGTGCAAGTTATGACGGCAATATCGGCCAGCGGGCCTTTGTGCATCTGAAAACCGCCAATGGTCAGGACGTACCTTATGGCGCAATGGTCCTGCTCGCCGGAAATAGTAAATCGCAGCCAAGCATCGTCAGCGACGCGGGCATGGTCTATATGTCCGGCTTGCAGCAGACCGGGATCCTTAACGTTCAGTGGGGCAAAAGCGCCGCGCAGCAGTGCAATGCTTCATTTACTTTACCGGCCAGGGAAGGCAAAGCGACTGGCATCAGTCAAATCGAAGCGGTTTGCCGTTAGTCATTCATAGGGGAATATATTGATGAAAAGTCTAATAATACTAATAACGTTATTAATGATTGGCGGCGAAGCTGCTGCTAAATGTACCTATGGCGGTAGTACCAAGCGTCAAAGCTTAACGCTAAACAATGTCAAAATTCCGACGGATACTTCCATTCCGGTAGGTACTGTATTGTATACCCATAAGTTTGGTACTGGTGCGTATAAAACATTTACTTGTGATAAAAGTACCGATGACCAATATATTATTGATGTCGGGGCCGCCGCTGTTTCAGGCGTTACCGGTATTCAGGGCGGTACCGTTTATGAAACGGGGATTGATGGCATTGGATTTCAAGTCTCGGATTTATTGCGTAGTAAAAATGGCGCACTGGTCGCTGCCGAAGCAGGTTCGACCCTGGTGCCAATAACAAAATCATCCGAGAACAACTATCAATTTATTACCGTATGGCTCATCAAAACCAAAACCGTGATTGATACCAGCACCAAGTCCAGCTCAAACCCCTCCGTTTCCTTTTCAGTTGGAAATTTAAAATTCAATCCAGTCGCAAGTGATAGGCTTTTATACGAAGCAATTTCTATTGCAATTAAAAACATCACTTATCGCACTACATCTTGTAATGTATCTACACCACGGTCGCAAGTGACACTGAATCGTATCGACAAAGGACAACTCATGTCACTGTCTCGCGGTGCAACAACTCCATCGCAGAAAACCATTGCAATGAATATTAGTTGCCCGAATGATTCTGTAGGTAACACCGTCACATATTGGTTTAATCCTATAGGTGGGATAAGTGCCTCGGGTGATGGGGTTGTGGACAATATGCTTACCGGTTCAGATGCAGCAAACAATGTAGGGATTATTTTTAAACTTTCAGGTAGCCCTGTTGTTTTCTACGACACCGACAGTTATAATTATAAAATAAACACCAGCAATGATCTCAATAAAACCATTAATCTGACAGGTGATTATTATCGACAAAGTGATAGTAGTACCGATGTGACAATGGGGTTGGTGAAAGGAATGATGGAAATGGTTATTCAAGAAGACTAGTCCTTTTTAAAAGGAGAGCATCAATGCTCTCCTTTCTTATCATTTTAAAACAATCATTAGGAAACTGGTGATGTTATTTCATAATAGAACACTCCCACTTACTCACCACAATAAACAAGAAAAAGACTGACATGGAGCAATCAATCACATATATAAGTATGACAATGCTGCATCAACGCACCGATTCAGAAGATTAACCAAACAATGTACTTACAGAGCACTTAAGCCATTTTGAGATAAAAGGTTGAGAGGCTCTTGAAAAAATGTTCAGCAAGCTCATGTAGTCTGGCTATAATAATTCCATCTAAAAATTCGTTGCCAACTCGGAGGGTGATAATTGACCCCTCACCAAAGTCATCCTTAAAACTCTATTGAAATTAAATCACTACCTCTTTGATACGTTTATGAATTCATCAATTATTCATATTCAATTCACACTCAACCGAGTTGATTATGCCCAAGGACATATATATATTCCTCTCCGACCTGATAACCAGGTCATCCTGTAAAAGTTTTACCAATATAATTTAATTTAAAGGAATAAATATGAAACAATTAACTGTATTTGAGATGGAAGAAATTTCTGGGGGTTATTCATGGGATTTTTCATCTTTAAGTAGCGCGCTCACCTCACTAGTTAGCAATGGAGCAGAATTAATTGCTTCAGCAGCTATGGCAGGAGCGGTTGGCAGCATGGTTGGTTCTATTATTGGTGGTGCTCATGGCGGCGACGGCGGCGGTCTTTTAGGCTTTGGTGCCCTTGGTCAAGGGGTTGGTATGATTTGGGGATTAGTTGTGGGAGCTATTACCTGTGGTATTGCCGGAGCTGCTGCCGGCTGGGATAATACTCTGCAATATTGCCTTGATACTTACGGCGGAATGATTGATGGCACCTTCACTCCTTGGGGTTCATAAGAGGCGCGCCCCCTTATTATTTGACTCAAAGATTTAACACTATAAGGCTTGGACAACCAAGCCTTTCTTACTTATCAATTTAAAAGCGATATACATGTCAAAAAATCTCTATCGCAAGGAAGCGATCGAATACAAAAGGCATCACTGGAAAGGGAAAGCGTTATTACTCGCTGGTTTACCTGCCTGGTTAGTTCTTTCGTTATCGGCACTATTTCTCACTGCGCTTGTTTGCGCATTGATTTTCTGCAAATTCACCCAACGAGTTGACGTAAAGGGTGAAGTCATTACCCTGCCTCACTCTATTAACGTGTTTGCTCCTCAACAAGGATTTATTGTTAAGCAATTCGTCAAAATCGGTGATGTAGTTAAAAAAAACCAACCACTCTACGAAATTGATGTTTCCCGCAGCACCACCAGTGGTAATGTCAGCGCAGCACAAATAGAGGTCATCAATGAAAAGATTGCCAACTCTGATAATATCATCAAAAAGCTGGAAGATAATAAAAATCAGACATTAAACGCGCTAAATGCGCAGTTAAAAACCACCACCGACTCCCTGAAAGAGACCAACCGTATGCTGGTCAACACTCAGGCTGGTCTGAAAAAAATGCACGATAATCTTTCCAGCTATGATAAATATCTTAACAATGGCCTGATAACGAAAGACCAATATAACTATCAGCACTCATTGTATTTCCAGCAGCAGAGTGCCTATCAGTCATTGGTTAGCCAAAAGATGCAACTGGAATCACAAATCACTCAACTTAATAGTGATAAAATTACTAAAGCGGCTGATTTTGACAACCAAATTTCCAGTCAGTACAACCAATCCAATGATTATAAAAACCAGCTAGTGGAATCCAATGCCAACGGTAATATAATTGTCAAATCAACTAGTGATGGACGAATTGAATCCCTCTCGGCTACACAAGGGCAGACGGTTGATAATGGTAGTAGTCTGGCACAGATAAAACCGACCGGTAATGTTGAATATTATCTCGTCCTATGGTTACCCAACAATACAATACCCTATTTAAAAACGGGGGATACCATCAATATTCGCTATGATGCATTTCCTTCAGATAAGTTTGGACAATTCCCAGGGGAAATTATATCCATATCATCTATGCCTGCATCACGACAAGAAATGTCTGAATACACAAACGTCAGTAATAGTGGTAATCAGCAGCAGGAACTGGCGCTGTACAAAGCAATTGTCAAAATTAAAGATAAACAGTTCGAATATGACGGTAAAAAGTTAAGTTTGTCTAATGGGCTCAAAGCTCAGGCCGTTGTCTTCCTTGAAGAACGCCCTCTCTATATGTGGATGTTTACCCCAGTTTATAAGATTACTCAAAGCGTGAGCGGCCCTATCAATGACTAACGAACTTTTTGAAAAGATCATCGCAAAAATTAACTTTTCTCTCCTGAAGAAAACGCCTGTTATATTACAGTCGGAAGCCGCTGAGTGTGGGATCGCCTGTCTGGCCATGGTTTGCGGCCACTACGGCCTGGATATCGATCTGTTCAATTTCCGCCAGCGTTATGGCAGCCCTTCGCAGGGCGTAACGCTAATGTCCTTGAGCAAAACGGCGGAACATGCTGGTTTAAAAAGCCGGGCGCTGTCGTTGGACCTGGATGAAATCCGCCAGCTTAAACTCCCCTGTGTCCTGCATTGGGGGATGAACCACTATGTGGTGTTGACCAAAGTACGTAAATCCAGCTTTGTGGTGCACGACCCAGCGCTAGGCAAGCGCATCATTGGTAATCAGGAGATGTCCAATTATTTTACCGGCATCGCCTTAGAGCTCTGGCCCGATCAGAATTTCCAGCAGGAAAAAGCCAAGTCTCGTCTGCGCCTGTTAGATCTGATGCGCAATATTGTCGGCTTAAAATCAGTGTTGCTGAAAATATTTGCCTTCTCCGTTGTCGTTGAAGCGATTGGCTTACTGCTACCGATAGGCACCCAACTAGTCACTGACCACGTCATTATGGCGCATGACGAAAGCCTGCTGTCGGTCATCTGTATCGGTCTGGTCTTTTTTACGCTGTTTCGCACTTTCATCAGTATGCTGCGTGCCTGGACCTCATTGACGCTGAATACGCTAACAAATATTCAGTGGAAAACCACCCTTTTCGATCATCTGACCAGTCTGCCGCTATCGTTTTTCGAAAAGCGTCATCTTGGGGATATTCAGTCACGTTTCTCCTCCCTGGATACGATACGCTCGACGTTTACGAATAGTATTGTCAGCGGCATTATTGACTCGATCATGACTATTGGCCTGCTGATCATGCTGACGCTGTACGGCGGCTGGCTAACATGGGTGGTCGTTGGCTTTACCCTATGCTATGCGATTATGCGTCTGGCAACTTATCATTTCTATCGTCGCGTGGCGGAAGAGCAGGTTATTAAGGGGGCGCGGTCCAGCTCGCACTTTATGGAGTCTCTGTACGGTATCTCGACCATCAAAGCGCTTAATCTCAAAGAGCGGCGCTCCCAGCACTGGCTCAATATTAATATTGAAGCCTGCAACGCCGGTATTAAACAAACCCGTTTCGATATGATGTTTGGAGGAGTGAACACCTTTATTACCGCCATCGACCAGGTTGCGGTGCTCTGGCTGGGCGCCATCATGGTTATTGATAATAATATGACCCTCGGTATGTTCATGGCGTTTAACGCCTATCGCGGACAATTCTCACAGCGCGCCTCCAGCCTGGTCGATCTGTGTATGCAGTTGCGTATGCTTTCTTTACATAACGAACGTCTGTCAGAAATTGTCTTTAGCGAACCGGAAAAAGAGCTCCCCGCGCGAGAAGTATTTTCTCCGGATTCAGGCGCCAAACTGGAGGTCAAAAACCTCTGTTATCAATATGACCCATTTTCTCAGCCGATTTTTTCAAATTTAAATATCACGGTTGAGCCAGGAGAATCCGTGGCCCTGGTCGGTCCTTCAGGCGTTGGTAAAACCACACTGTTAAAAGTGATGTGTGGTCTGCTTTCACCAACCAGTGGCGATGTTTTAGCGGATAATCTTGATATCACTAAAATTGGTATTAATAATTATCGACTCGGGACCGCCTGTGTACTGCAGGAAGACCGCCTTTTTTCCGGTTCGCTTATCGATAATATCAGCGGTTTCGAAGACAACGCCAATATTGATTTTGTTATGGAATGCGCCAAACGCTGCAACATCCATGACGAAATTATGAAGATGCCGATGGGCTATGAAACCATAGTCGGCGAACTGGGATTGGGGATCTCCGGTGGACAAAAACAGCGTATTCTAATTGCCCGAGCGTTGTATCGTAAACCAAGCATTCTGTTTATGGATGAGGCCACCAGCCATCTCGACTTAAAGAATGAATCAGTTATCAATCAGTCAATCTCGGCGTTAAGCATTACCCGGATTATCGTTGCCCATCGGCCATCCACTATTGCCTCTGCCGATCGCGTTATCGACCTGTCGCAGACAAAGACTCTCGCGCCAGCATAAAAAGGAGAAAACTATGCAAGGAACGTTTATTGGATTTAATACCGCAGGTATTACCTTTGAAGATCGATTTCTGGCGCTGCTGTTAAAAATAAAGCAGCCGAATGGGCTCTGTCAGCAATATTATCTGCAAGCGCCCATACTACACGATCTTCTTCTCATACTTCAAAACCGTCTGCTTGCGACGTATAAGCGATTACACGAAAAAGGTGAAACCTATAAAGAAGAGCGTATCGCTTATAATGAATCGCTGATCGCTAACATCCCTGCAGTAAAGATGGCGGAGATTCAGCAGAAGAATAATGAGCGGCGTATTATGTCGATTACTCTTAAACCAGGCGAGACTGAATCGACCCTCATTCTGGTTCTCCAGAATGAGCAAATCTGCACATTATGTATTGAAGACAGGCAGGTAGAGGCATTACTCGCAGGTATTCAACAAGCGTTGAAAACAGTGAATGACCAAGCAGTTATTCAATACTTAAGTTCAAATATGGATTTTTTAATGTGCTATGCCGTGGACTTAACCACTCAGCCAAATATTGATTACCAGCAGTATCCTCAGGAAGAGTGGAAGTTGAACCTGTTTTCCCATTACCTGGGCGTACTGTACTGCTGCGAGACGGAGGAAGGGAAGAAAATTGTCTCCGGTGCGGTAGTCAAAACCAGCGTACCGCATCTGTCTGAACTGGAAAACAACATCGTGATGCAGCTTATCGAGAAAAGCCCCAAGCTCAAGGCGATGCACGCGGAGCTGGCGCCATGCCAGATCTTCAGTACCATTATCCCTTCCCAGCCGGGAAGAATGCTCTGTCTGGAAGAGTGCCTGCGTCCTCTGCACGCCTTCTATCTGGAGAAGAAAGCGGAGCTTAGCGCCTGATCCTCATCTAGCGACCACGCCTCTCTCCGCGCTCGCAGAGAGAGGCGTCACGCATCAGTTCGGGCACTTATAAACCTGGCCGTTCATTTCGCTGTCGGTAGGTACAAAGCTCGACAGCAGATTCTGCGTCGGGCTGCTGACGCCGTAAATCACGTTGCCGCCCATCGCTGCCGCCTGGTTACGCAGAGCGTTCGCCGCACCGCGCATAGAACCACCCTCATCGCCATTCTGGCCGGAGAGCCAGTTGCTCT
>PJTV01000046.1_pt1 | contig 12257 bp, 10 predicted proteins | sample 1512081 | NCBI WGS metagenome assembly PJTV01 (sample SAMN08177683, study PRJNA422409) | Soil metagenome, whole genome shotgun sequencing project. | isolation source: Soil enriched on wood chips: alkali lignin treatment | place: USA: Madison | collected 2015-01-15 | reverse complement strand
GCCTGGCGGCGATAGCGCGGTGGTCCCACCTGACCCCATGCCGAACTCAGAAGTGAAACGCCGTAGCGCCGATGGTAGTGTGGGGTCTCCCCATGTGAGAGTAGGGAACTGCCAGGCATCAAATTTAGCGTGCTGATATGGCTCAGTTGGTAGAGCGCACCCTTGGTAAGGGTGAGGTCCCCAGTTCGACTCTGGGTATCAGCACCACTTTTTAGGTTAAAGTTCGGCACGTTGTAAAGAATTTGCCTGGCGACAATAGCGCGGCGGTCCCACCTGACCCCATGCCGAACTCAGAAGTGAAACGTCGTAGCGCCGATGGTAGTGTGGGGTCTCCCCATGTGAGAGTAGGGAATCGCCAGGCATCAAATAAAGCAAAAGGCCCAGTCGAAAGACTGGGCCTTTTGTTTTTGTTATATCTGTTGTTTGCCGATGAGTAGCGCCGGGATACTCATTGCCAGTGGAGTTGGGGGTTATCTCTTGTAGCCGCAACGGCTAATAAAGCCTGCGAACTATCGTCAGGAAGAGCCTGAATTATCGCTTACTTCGGGGAATGGCGTGGAGCAGATACAGGCGATACTCCTGTATCTGCGGTTCGGGAAGCGATCTAACGAGTCAGCGCGACGATCCCTAACGTGAGGCCGGCTACCGCGGCGGCCCCCCCGGCGATCGCACCTGCGGTGTCCCAGTTGTCTTCTGTTGTGCCTTTCATACAGGTATTGGTGTGGACTAAGCGGCCTTGCGAGTCATAAACCGGCACGCAAGGGGAGTCATGGGCACAGCCTGCCAGCAGAGAGGCCAGCAGCGCCACGATTAAATACTTTTTCATGATATTACCTCTGGATAATCCGCAGGGTTGTACTGAGAGCCAGTGCAGAACGGAATGGCTTATTTTATCACCGCGGATTGTCCGGCCCGGATGCCGAAATCATCTCAATTTATGAGCCGCGTAAATATCGTGAAGATAAGCCCGGGAATATGCAGAAAAGATGGAGAGAAAGATTGTGATTCAGCGATGCTGCGTGCGATGGCGGTTGCCAGACTGCGAGGAGTTTAGTTTAGCTGGCGACCAATATTCCATGCAAAAAAAAGCGCCCGGAGGGGGCGCCTTCAAGACATAGCCGAATTATTCAGCGTGCCGGGTAAAGCGTCGCCTAACGACCACGAAGAACACCGGAACAAAGAAGATCGCCAGCAGTGTCGCGGTAAGCATCCCGCCCATCACGCCGGTGCCCACTGCATTCTGAGCCCCGCTACCGGCACCATGGCTAATCACCAGCGGCATAACCCCGAGGATAAAAGCCAGAGATGTCATAAGAATAGGGCGCAGACGCATCCGCGATGCCTCCAGCGTGGCCTCAATGATCCCTTTCCCTTCTTTCTCCATCAGATCCTTGGCGAACTCAACGATCAGGATCGCATTCTTTGCCGACAAACCGATCGTAGTCAAAAGACCGACCTGGAAGTAAACGTCATTATTCAGCCCACGCAGCGTGGCCGCTAACAGCGCGCCAATGACCCCCAGCGGAACCACTAACATGACTGAGAAGGGGATCGACCAGCTCTCATACAGCGCTGCCAGGCACAGGAAGACGACGATCAATGAGATGGCATAAAGTGCAGGCGCCTGGTTGCCGGAGAGCCGTTCCTGGTAAGACATCCCGGTCCAGTCGTAACCGATGCCGCTCGGCAGTTTACTGGCCAGTTGTTCCATCAGCGCCATAGCTTCCCCGGTACTTTTGCCTGGCGAGGCTTCACCGAGGATCTCCATGGATGGCAAACCGTTGTAACGCTCCAGGCGTGGCGAGCCATATATCCAGCGTGAAGTGACAAAGGCGGAGAACGGAACCATTTCGCCGTTGGCGCTACGAACATACATGTTGTTAATGTCGCTCGGCAGCATACGGAAGTGGGCATCAGCCTGGACGTACACTTTCTTCACGCGGCCGCGGTCAATAAAATCATTGACGTAGTAACCGCCCAGCGCGGCGGATATCGTTTCATTGATATCGGAGAGGGATACGCCCAGCGCCTGTGCTTTTTCCTGATCGACATCCAGTTTGAACTGCGGCGTATCTTCCAGCCCATTGGGCCGTACCCGGACCAGCTGATCCGGATGCTGTTTCACCATGCCGAGCAGTTGGTTTCGCGCCTGGGTCAGGGCGGTATGGCCAAGCCCACCCTGGTCGATCAGCTCAAAGTCGAAGCCGGTGGCGGTACCCAGCTCAATAATTGCCGGCATGTTGAACGGGAAAACCATGGCGTCTTTTATCTGGCTGAAGGCCACGGTGGCCCGTTTAATAATCGACTCCACGTTGTTTTCATCACCGCTACGCGCTTCCCAGGGTTTCAGGCTGACAAACGCCATGCCGGAGTTTTGCCCCTGGCCGCTGAAGCTGAAGCCGTTAACGGTAAAGACGCTTTCAACATTGGCCTTCTCGTTATGCAGATAGTAGTCGGTTACAGTATCCAGCACCTTCTGCGTGCGCTCCTGGGTCGCGCCGGAAGGCAGCTGGATCATGGTCAGGAAGACGCCTTGATCCTCGTCGGGCAGAAAGGACGTGGGCAAACGCATGAACAACACGGCCATCCCCACGACTATCACCAGGTAGATCACCAGATAACGGCCTGTTCCACGCAGAATGCCGCTAACGCTGTTGGTATAGTGATTGACGCTCTGGTCAAAGCGGGCGTTAAACCAGCCGAAAAATCCTTTTTTCTCATGGTGTTCGGCTGAGGCTGGCTTCAACAACGTGGCGCAGAGCGCCGGCGTCAGTACCAGCGCAACCAGCACGGAGAGCGCCATGGCGGAGACGATAGTGATCGAAAACTGACGATAAATCGCGCCAGTCGAGCCGCCGAAAAAGGCCATCGGGACGAATACCGCAGAGAGCACCATGGCGATACCCACCAGCGCCCCCTGGATCTGCGACATCGACTTTTCCGTCGCTTCTTTTGGCGAGAGCTTCTCCTCAACCATTACACGTTCGACGTTTTCCACCACCACGATGGCGTCATCGACCAACAGGCCTATCGCCAGCACCATGCCAAACATCGTCAGGGTGTTGATGGAGTAGCCAAACATCGACAGTACCGCAAAGGTACCCAACAGCACGACAGGAACGGCAATCGTCGGAATGAGCGTTGCGCGCATGTTCTGCAGAAACAGATACATGACAAGAAAGACGAGGATAATTGCCTCAAAGAGCGTTTTAACCACTTCGTGGATGGAGATTTTGACGAAAGGGGTCGTATCGTACGGATAGACAACCTTCATCCCCTGAGGGAAGTAGGGCTGTAGCTCGGCCAGCTTCGCTTTAATCGCGGTGGCAGTATCCAGCGCGTTGGCGCCGGTCGCAAGCTTAATACCCAGACCAGAGGCGGGTTTACCGTTAATTCTCGCGACGACGTTATAGTTTTCTCCCCCCAGCTCAATGCGGGCGACGTCTTTCAGATGGACGACCGAACCATCGGCATTGACCCGGAGTGTAACCTTGCCAAACTCCTGCGGATCTTTAAGCCGGGTCTGAGCGATGATCGACGCGTTCAGCTGCTGGCCTTTCAGCGCTGGCGTACCGCCGAGCTGGCCGGCGGCGATCTGATCGTTCTGGACCTGCAGCGCATTGATGACGTCGACCGGCGTCAGGTTGTATTTGTTCAGCAGATTGCCGTCCAGCCAGACGCGCATGGCGTATTGCGCGCCGAACAGCTGCACATCGCCCACGCCGTTGAGGCGGCTGATAGGGTCTTTCACGTTGGAGGCGACATAGTCAGAGATATCGTCCTGGGTGGTGGCCGGATTATCAGAGATAAAGCCAGCAACCAGCAGGAAGCTGCTGCTGGATTTTTCGACGCTAATCCCTTGCTGTTGTACTTCCTGAGGCAGCAGCGGCGTAGCCAACTGCAGTTTGTTTTGCACCTGCACCTGGGCGATATCCGGATCGGTGCCGGACTTAAAGGTGAGCGTAATGGTTACCGAGCCAGCGGAGTCGCTGGTCGACGACATATACATCAGGTTGTCGATACCGTTCATATTCTGTTCGATAACCTGAGTGACCGTATCCTGCACGGTTTGGGCATCCGCACCCGGGTAGGTGGCGGAGATCGCCACCGCAGGGGGCGCAATCGTCGGATACTGCGCTATCGGTAGCTGCAGGATGGCCAGGCCGCCGGCAATCATCATAATGATGGCCAGCACCCAGGCGAAGACCGGTCGATGGATAAAAAACTTAGACATGGCTGAGTATCCTTATTGTGCGGCCGGTGCCGCACGCTCCGCTTCCGCTTTGACGGTGACGCCTGGACGGACTTTCTGTAAGCCGCTGACAATCACTTTATCGCCCGGCTTCAGTCCGCTGGTGATGAGCCATTTATCGCCAACGGCCTGAGTCGCGACCACTTCCCGGGTTTCAACCTGGTTTTTGTCATTCACCAACATCACGGAGGCATCGCCCCGCGGCGTGCGGGTCACTCCCTGCTGCGGCACCAGGATGGCCTGCGGATCGACACCTTCGTCTATGCGAGCGCGGACGAACATCCCCGGCAGCAGGGCATGCTGCGGGTTAGGGAAGATAGCGCGTAGCGTGATAGAGCCCGTGCTTTCATCGACAGTGACGTCAGAGAACTGCAGCGACCCTTTAAGCGGATAGGCCTGGCCGTTCTCCATCACCAGCTCAACGCTTTTTGTATCACCGCCGCGCTGCAGGCTTTCCTGCTTAAGGCGCATAAAGTCATTGCTGGACTCCGTCACGTCGACATAGATGGGGTCGAGCTGCTGGACGGTGGCCAGGGCATCCGACTGACCGTTGGTGACCAGCGCGCCCTCGGTGACGCTCGATTTGCCGATGCGCCCGCTTATGGGGGAGGTCACTTTGGTGTAGGCCAGGTTGATACGGGCGGTGTCTACGGCGGCTTTGGTGGCGATGACGTCGGCGTCGGCCTGGCGTGCAGTGGCCACCGCCTGATCGTATTCCTGCTGGCTGATATATTTGGTACCTAGCAGTGGAACGTAACGTTTCACCGTCAAATGGGCGATGGCGGCTGCGGCTTCGGCCTTGGCCTCATCGCCTTTCGCGCTGTTCCAGGCGGCCTGATAGGTTGCCGGATCGATCTGATAAAGCGACTGACCTGCTTCGACATCACTTCCTTCAACAAAGTTACGCTTCAGGATGATACCGCTCACCTGGGGGCGGACTTCCGCCACGCGAAAAGCAGAGGTGCGGCCTGGCAGTTCGGTGGTGACCGACAACGGCGCACTGTTCACGACATGGACCGTCACCTGCGGCGCCTGTGCATGGGGTTGCGGGTTGCCCGAATTATCGCAGCCGGTAAGCAACAAGGCAGAGATAATTAAACCGGATAAAAGTGTCACTCTGGCGTGAGTTGTCATTGCGGTTCCTTATAGATTACGTGCCAAATTCGGCGGCGAATCTGTGAAAGAAAGAGGGAATCAAAAAGCAGTTTGCCATCCTACAAATAAACGCCATTGGATGTAAGAGATACTTATTTTTAAGCAATCAGCAAGGCACGCAAAAACAAAAAAATGGCCGATCTGTTTTTACTATTTATCTTAATTGTAAAACATAATAAACAGACATTGTTTTAATGAATGAGTTGGCTATTAATATTCATTAGAGTGATTCGTTGGTTTTCTACATCAGAATTAGCTTGTCTGCATTTTTGCTAAATAATATTGTGCACCGAATGTTAGATTAAGGGATCTTCAGAAAAATCTATATTGCCTGTTAATCGGGAACTGAGATCTTATATGGCGAGAAAAACCAAAGAGGAGGCGCTGCGCACGCGGCAGCTCCTGATTGAGTCCGCGATCCAGCAGTTCGCCCTGCGGGGGGTGACCAATACGACCCTGACGGATATCGCTGATGCGGCGGGGGTGACTCGCGGTGCCGTATACTGGCATTTTGCCAGTAAGACCGAGTTGTTTAATGAGATGTGGCAGCAGCAGCCGCCGCTCAGGGATTTGATTCAGCAAAACCTGGCGACAAGGAATGAGCAGGAGCCCTTAAAAGATTTGCGCCAGCGATTTATTGCCGGCCTGCGCTATATTGCTGAGAATCCTCGCCAGCGTGCCCTGATGCAAATCCTTTATCAACGTTGTGAGTTTGCCAGCGATATGTTATCGGAGAGCGAAATTCGCCAACGCATTGGATTTAACTATTCTGTTATTGGCGGTATTCTGCAGCGCTGTGTGCGTAACAATATATTGCCAGCCGAAACAAATATCGACGTGATATTAATTGTTTTACATAGCGCCTTTTCCGGCTTGATTAAAAACTGGCTGCTCGAACCGCAACGCTTCGATCTTTATCAGCAGGCACCTGCGCTGGTGGATAATATTATGGCGGTGGTCTGTGCGGCTCGTTTATCGCAGGAGCCTGTACTGCGGGTAGTGAATCAGTAATGTGTTCTGTCGGCGCAGATAATAAAAAAGGCGCTTCCCCATGCCGAAGAGCGCCTTTTATATCAAGCAAGCAACTGACTAGTATCAGTTCATGCCGTATTTTTTCAGTTTTTTACGCAGTGTACCGCGGTTGATGCCCATCATCAGGGCTGCGCGGGTCTGGTTACCACGGGTGTATTGCATCACCATGTCCAACAGGGGCTGTTCAACTTCAGCCAGTACCAGCTCATACAGGTCATTCACATCCTGACCGTTCAGTTGAGCAAAATAGTTCTTCAGTGCCTGTTTAACCGAGTCACGCAGGGGTTTTTGAGTTACCTGATCCTGAGAGTTAACGGTAGAAACGGTCAGTACGTCAGAATTTACGCGTTGTTCGAACATAGTTCTGTCAGCTCTTTATTTCTATTACGCAAAATTTTCGAAGTATGCCTCCAACGCCTCCAGCTGTTCGCTGGCATCCTCAATGGCGTTGAATGTGCGCCGAAACTGGTCATCTGGAGCATGTTCCTGAAGATACCAGGAGACGTGTTTACGCGCGATTCGGTACCCTTTTGCCTGACCGTAAAAGTCATGCAATTCCCGAACGTGCGCACAAAGCAAGCGCTTAACCTCTGCCAGTGGCAGCGGGGGCAGCAGCTCTCCAGTGTCCAGATAATGCTGGATTTCCCGAAAGATCCAGGGTCTTCCCTGAGCTGCACGGCCTATCATCAGGGCATCAGCCCCTGTATAGTCGAGCACAGCTCTGGCTTTAAGCGGGTCAGTAATGTCACCATTCGCGATAATCGGAATGGAAACTTTCTGCTTAACTGCCCGAATACTGTCGTACTCAGCGTCTCCGTTAAACAAGCAGGCGCGGGTGCGTCCGTGAATAGTCAGAGCCTGAATGCCACACTCTTCGGCCAGTTGGGCAATCTCTACGCAGTTACGGTGTTCCGGTTCCCAACCGGTGCGAATCTTGAGAGTCACAGGAACGTCCACCGCGTTGACGACCGCCGTCAGGATTGACTTCACCTGCTCGGGGTACTGCAAGAGGGCTGAACCTGCAAGCTTGCGATTCACCTTTTTCGCCGGGCATCCCATATTGATATCTATAATCTGGGCGCCACTTTCCACGTTAATCCGCGCGGCTGCAGCCATCTCTTCCGGTACGCTACCGGCGATTTGCACGGTACGAATACCGGGCTCATCAATATGCACCATCCGTAAACGGGACGTGGCGCTCTCCCACACCTGTGGGTTAGAGGACAGCATCTCGGAAACGGTTAAACCCGCTCCCATCTCATAGCACAGCGTCCGGAATGGTCTGTCAGTAATGCCAGCCATGGGCGCTGCGATCAGGCGATTTCTGAGCTGGTGGTGTCCGATGCGCATGAGTTAAGAAATGACCATACTGTGACTGCAAGGCGGCGTATATTACGCATTTTTTGCACGAGATGAAAGGCCAAACTTTGAGCAATCCTCTGTTGCAGATCAATGAATCCGGGACTAGCGTAAAAGCGATGAATAAATACTTATATTAATCATTAGTTTAATTGATGATGGGTAATTTGTGTCCATTTATAAAATCGTAAAACTTCTCGATTTTTCTTAGATAAACTCGCTGCCTGACGGCATAAAACGCTGTTTTTGTAGCCAAAAAAGTACTCTGTAGTGCGATCTGCCTCTCATTTCCAGGCATTATTTGGTGGCTACTGGAAACAAAAATGCGGCCCGCAGGCCGCATTGTGCTTAGTTTTTCCGGCCGGTGATCCGGCACCACTCCTCTTTCTCCACCACCGGGTCGAGGGTGAAGAGCGGGGTGTAGGCTTCGCAGACGCTTTCCGCCTGGCTTGCCAGAATGCCGGAAAGGCCCAGCAGGCCGCCTGTAACCGGCAGGACGCTGATTAATGGGGCCAGCTCACGTAACGGGCCCGCGAGGATGTTTGCGACCACGACATCGGCTTTCATGGCTTCTGGCTGATCCTGCGGCAGATACAGTTCAAGACGCTCGGAGACGCCGTTACGCTGGGCGTTATCACGGCTGGCCTGGATGGCCTGTGGGTCGATATCAATCCCGATCGCTTTAGCGGCACCCAGTTTCAGGGCGGCGATCGCCAGGATGCCGGAACCGCAGCCAAAATCGATAACGGTTTTGCCCTGCAGGTCGAGGCCGTCGAGCCACTGCAGACACATGGCGGTAGTGGGATGAGTGCCGGTACCAAAAGCCAGTCCCGGATCAAGCATCACGTTGACCGCGTTCTCATCGGGGACATCGCGCCAGCTCGGACAAATCCACAGGCGCTCACCGAAACGCATCGGGTGGAAGTTATCCATCCACTCGCGCTCCCAGTCTTTATCTTCCAGCTGTTCAATTTTATGCGCAAAGCCGGCGCCGAGCAGCGGATGCTGCTCCAGTTGGGCAACGACCGCTTTCATATCGGTTTCGGCATCGAACAGGCCGATCACGTCGGTATCGCCCCACAGCCGGGTTTCCCCGGGCAACGGCTCAAATACCGGCGTATCGTGCGTATCCTGGAAGGTGATGGAGACCGATCCGGCCTCCATCAGCGCATCGCTAAGATCTTCTGCGTTCGCGCCGGTAGTATTTAGTTTCAGTTGGATCCATGGCATAGCAAAACTCTTTATTTATCAGTAGTCATCACAGGGGCTGGCGGGACGGGTTGGCCGAAACGGTTCCCGACGACAAAAGCCAACAAACTTAGCAGTAGCGAGGGCACGATAGGATGGAAGCCCAGGAACTGAATATGAAACGTCGCGAGCACGGCATACAGCACGCCGCCCACCAACATCGCGCTGAGCGCCCCGGCAGCGTTTGCTCGCTCCCAGTAAAGGCCCAGCACCAACGGCCATAAAAACACCGCTTCCAGGCCGCCGAAGGCCAGCAGATTGAGCCATATAATCATTTCCGGCGGCCGCCAGGCGGCCAGCATCATTAATATACCCAGCACTAAGGTGGCGATCGTTGAGATCCGCTTGAGCTTCTGCTCATTGCGTTTTTTTGTTGGCTGCGCGCTGAGCCACAGATCTTTAATGATCGTAGCCGATGCCTGCAGTAAATGGGCGTTCACGTTCGACATAATCGCGGCCATCGGCGCGGCTAAGAACAGTCCTGCAGCCCACGGCGGCAGCACCTGGACCATCAACGTGGGGATCACCAGATCGGGCACGGTGAGGCCCGGCAGGACGGCGCGGCCAAGAGCGCCGGCGAGATGCATGCCGAACATCAGAATCGCCACGACGATCGTGCCAATGACAATCCCGCGGTGCACGGCTTTGCTGTCTTTATAGGAGATACAGCGTACGGCGGTATGCGGCAGGCCGATAACGCCGAAGCAAACCAGCACCCAGAACGAGGTCATAAAGGTGGGGGACAGGATATCATCCGCACCGTGCGGCGACACCAGCTGTGGGTCGATCCGCTGCAGTGTGTCCACCGCCTGATGCAGGCCGCCGGCAGCATGGACGACACCAACCAGCAGGACGATCGTCCCGATCAACATCACCATTCCCTGCATCGTATCGTTGAGTACGCTGGCGCGGAAGCCGCCGAAAGCGGTATACAGCGCGATGGTGATCCCAAAGATCAGCAGACCGGTTTCGTACTTGATCCCGGCAGCGGTTTCCAGCAGGCGCGCGCCGCCAATAAACTGCACCGCGATGGCCCCGACAAAGGCCACCAGCAGGCTGACGCTGGCAATCCATACCACCGCGCGGCTTTGGTAGCGCGCCTGCAGCATATCGTTAAGGGTAATAGCATTGTAGCGTCGCGCCAGGATCGCGAACTTCTTGCCGAGGATCCCGAGAGAGAGCCAGATCGTCGGTACCTGGATCATCGCCAGCAGTACCCAACCCAGCCCATATTTATAGGCGGCGCCGGGGCCGCCTATAAACGAGCTGGCGCTAATATAGGTGGCGGTGAGGGTCATGGCTAATACAAACCCCCCCATCGATCGACTGCCGAGGAAATACTCGCTAAGGAAGTTCCCGGTGCTGCGTTTACGCATCGCGTAAATCGACAGCCCGAAGACCACAAACAGATAAGCGATCAGCACCACGATAATCTCAAGCTGCATCGTTATCCTCCAGAGAGATATCACGGAAGATAAAGCGCACCATCGCCCAGCACAGCAGTATAAACAGCAGCGGCACCAGCAGGCAGGCCATTTCAAACCAGTGGGGCAGGCCGGTAAAACCGATACTGACGCCCGGCAGATAGGCCGCCGCCAGCCAGGCGGCAAGATAGAGAAGGGTCAGCCACAGCGCCCAGCGCGCTTCTTTATGGGCCTGAACAAAGCGTTTGTCCATTTTTTGTCCCTTGAGGATGAAGAAAGCGGGGATTGTACCGCATGGAAAAGTCGAGGGGAGAGAAAAAGAAAAAAGGCCGGATTAACCGGCCTTTTGCAGCAAATACAGGATTATTTTTCCTGCAGTCCGAGCTTTTTCTCCAGATAGTGGATGTTAGTGCCACCATGCTGGAAGTTCTCGTCGCTCATAATGCGCATCTGCAGATCGACGTTGGTTTTGATGCCATCGATGATCAGCTCCTGCAGCGCATTCTTCATGCGGGCAATTGCCACGTCACGGTTTTCGCCGTAGCAGATAAGCTTACCGATCATGGAGTCATAGTACGGCGGTACGGTGTAACCGGCGTAGATATGAGACTCCCAGCGCACGCCAAAACCGCCCGGCGCGTGGAAGCGGGTAATTTTACCCGGGCTCGGCAGGAAGGTGTTCGGGTCTTCGGCGTTGATACGGCATTCCACCGCATGGCCTCTGACGACCACTTCATCCTGCTTGATGGACAGCGGCTGGCCAGCTGCAATACGCAGCTGCTCTTTGATCAGGTCAACGCCGGTGATCATTTCGGTAACCGGGTGTTCTACCTGAATACGGGTGTTCATTTCAATGAAGTAGAACTCGCCGTTTTCGAACAGGAACTCGAAGGTGCCCGCTCCGCGGTAGCCGATATCCACACAGGCTTTCGCGCAACGTTCGCCGATGTAGCGACGCAGTTCCGGGGTGATGCCCGGCGCCGGCGCTTCCTCGACCACTTTCTGGTGGCGACGCTGCATGGAGCAGTCACGCTCTGCCAGATAGATAGCGTTACCCTGACCGTCCGCCAGTACCTGGATCTCGATGTGGCGAGGATTTTCCAGGTATTTCTCCATGTAGACCATGTCGTTATTGAAAGCCGCTTTCGCTTCCGCTTTGGTCATGGAGATAGACTGCGCCAGTTCGGCGTCGCTACGCACAACGCGCATACCGCGACCGCCGCCGCCGCCGGAGGCCTTGATGATCACCGGATAACCAATGCGTTTGGCATGGGCGCGGTTAGCGTCCATATCGTCGGTCAGCGGGCCGTCAGAACCCGGAACGGTCGGGACGCCGGCTTTCTTCATCGCGGTGATTGCGGACACTTTGTCGCCCATCAGGCGGATAGTGTCGGCTTTCGGACCGATGAAGATAAAGCCGGAGCGCTCAACCTGCTCGGCAAAGTTGGCGTTCTCGGAGAGGAAACCATAACCCGGGTGAATCGCTATCGCGCCGGTGATTTCCGCCGCGCTGATGATAGCCGGGATGTTGAGATAGCTTTTTACGGACGGAGCCGGGCCAATACAGACCGTCTCATCCGCTAACAATACGTGTTTTAGATCGCGATCCGCGGTGGAGTGCACAGCGACGGTCTTGATGCCCAGTTCTTTACAGGCACGCAGGATGCGCAATGCGATCTCGCCACGGTTAGCGATGACAATTTTATCCAGCATGTTCGCCTCGTTACTCGATAACTACCGGCTCGTCGAATTCTACCGGTTGGCCGCTTTCGATCAGAATGGCTTTC
>PJTV01000042.1_pt1 | contig 13183 bp, 6 predicted proteins | sample 1512081 | NCBI WGS metagenome assembly PJTV01 (sample SAMN08177683, study PRJNA422409) | Soil metagenome, whole genome shotgun sequencing project. | isolation source: Soil enriched on wood chips: alkali lignin treatment | place: USA: Madison | collected 2015-01-15 | reverse complement strand
TCAAACGGGAAAGAGAATGGAGATTAAGCAACTCAAGGATTTGATCGCGCTCGATCAGACGCGCCATGTTGGCCAGGCGGCGGCGGCCTGCCATAGTACTCAGCCGACCCTCTCCATGCGCATTCGTAACCTGGAAGAGGAGCTGAACCTGACGCTTATTCAGCGCGGCCAGCGCTTTGAGGGGTTTACCCCGGAAGGTGAGCGGATCCTGGCCTGGGCGCGGGCGGTGCTGGCTGCCCATGATGGTCTGGCGGCAGAGGCGGCGATCTGTCGCGGGCAGATGGTCGGTCAGCTGCGGGTCGGCATGGTGCCGCTGGCGAGCCTGAACCCGATGCAGTTGATTAAACCGCTGGCGGAGAAATACCCGGCGCTGCAGTTCAGCCTGCTGTCGATGACCTCGGAGCAGATTATCGATGGCGTCAGCCGTAACCAGTTGGATCTGGGCATTTGCTATCTGCAGCATCTGGACCAGCGCCTGTTTAAGGTCGCCCGGTTGCCGCAAACCCGGATGGGGCTCCTGCATGATAAACGCCATTTCGACTTCAGCGGTGCGACGCCGGGGTGGGAGGCGCTGGCGACGTTGCCCCTCGGTTTTCTGACCAAGGGAATGTACTACCGGGAATCCATTGAAATCAGCTTTAAGGCTAAAGGGCTAACGCCGAAGTATGTTTTTGAAAGCGATTCGACGTTTCAGATTATCCAGGCGGTGCAGGCGGGGATCTGCTGCGCGATTATGCCGCTCAACAACGGCCTCGAAGCGCTGAGCGATAATCTTGAAATTCTGCCGATCGCCGAAACCCAGGTCGATTCACAGCTGGCGCTCATTATGCGCCAGCAGGAGCCGGTATCAACCCTGGCGGAAAAATGCTTCGCCGAGGCGCAGGGGATTTTTGGCTGAGGCCAGTCCCTGCGACAACCTCAGATATTCTCCAGACGAATACCCCGCGTTTTGGGGCCGAAGATCCCTACCGACAGCATCACCATCAGCATACTGACGACGATAAAGCTAATCACCCCCGGCGTGCCGGCGTATTGCAGAATAATGCCGATCAGGATGCTGGTCACCGCGGTGGAGAGCCGGCTGAACGAGTAGCAGAAGCCGACGGCGCGGGCGCGAATATGGGTCGGGAACACCTCGGCCTGGTAGGCGTGGTAGCTGATGGTCAGCCAGGCGTTGGACCAGGTGATCATAAACCCGCAGATCACCAGCAGAATCGGGCTGTTTTGCAGGGCGAACAGGGTCCCGAAGATGACAGTCATCAGCGCGGAGAGGACAATTTGCCACTTGTTCTCAAAGCGATGCACGAAGCGGGTGCAGAACAGGCAGCCCAGAGGATAGGCGAGGGTGATAAAGAAGGCGTACAGCAGACTGTGAGTGATGCTGGCCCCCTGACCGGAGAGCAGCGCCGGCAGCCAGTTGCCAAAGCCGAAGAAGCCGATCGCCTGGAAGAAGTTCATCACCATTAGCATCAGGGTGCGCTGCCGATACTGCGGCGCCCAGATTTCGCGGAAGGTGCCGCGTTTGACGACGCTCTGTGCCGCATGCGCATGCGCATGCTTCGGCGACGGCGTCACGCCACAGCGGGCTTCCATCTCACTCATCACCGCATGCGCGTCATCATGCCGCCCTTTGCTTTCCAGCCAGCGCGCTGACTCTGGCAGCTTTTTGCGGATAAACCAGATCGCCAGCGAGAACAGCGCGCCAAAGATGATCACCCAGCGCCAGCCGCTGAGGCCGAAGAGGGTGGTTGGCACCAGCATCCAGGACATCAGCGCCACCGCCGGAACCGACAGGAACTGGATGAAGAAAGCGAAAGCAAACGCTTTATTGCGCAGATGGGTTGGCATCCATTCGCTGAGATAGGTGTCAATGGTCACCAGCTCAATACCGAGGCCGATCCCCACCAGAAAGCGGAAAAAGATCACCCCTTCCGCGCTGCTCTGCGTCGCCATCAGCAGCGAAAAGAGGCCGTACCAGGCGAGCGCCACCATAAACGTCAGACGTCGCCCCAGCCTGTCCGCCAGCGGCGCCAACAGACTGGCGCCAATAAACAGCCCCATAAAGGTGGCGGAGGCAAAAGCCGCCTGATCGGCAATCCCGAATATCCCCGCCTGCCCGGTGTGGAAAATCCCGTCGGCCAGCAGCCCTGCGCTGATATACCCGGTCTGGAACAGGTCGTAGAGCTCGAAGAAGCCACCGAGGGAGAGCAGGGTGATAAACGACCATAAACCGAAGGAGGCGGGCAGCGCATCAATGCGTCCGGTTAAGCTGGCGTGCGGTTGTCCTGGCGAGGCATAAGGCGCGCCGCCGAGAACCTGGGTGGTAGACATGGTGTTGTATTCCTCAGGATGAATGGTTTGCCTGCTAATGTTAATTGATTGTTAATAGTTTTATATTTTTAATCCTACGCGTTAGCTGCAATCTTTAGCGCAAGATATCGCGGTACACCATGAAAAATGAGATTCATGCTAGTTTACGCCGCATGCCAGGCGAAGAATTGAAGTAAATCACCGCGGACGGTATTTCCCGTTGTGCGATTCGCCAACCCGCAGGAAAGCGGCTAGAATGGCCTCCTCGCAGGAGGTTATAAGAATGTTAAAAGAGGGATGTATGGCGTCGTATTCAGATCAGCCAGAGATGGCGACTGAGTTTCGCTTTACCCGTGTGATGGCCGAGCAGGCGGCGCGGGCGCGTCTGACGCTCGATGACGATCAGCTGTCGCTGATCGCTCGCCTGGATGCTCTGGGCCAGCAGCTGTTGTCCGCGGCTGGTACGCCGCAGGGGCTGTACGTCTGGGGGCGGACCGGGCGGGGGAAAAGTTTTATCCTCGACCACTTTTTTGCCAGCCTGCCGCTCGCCGCCCGGCGGCGGGTCCATTTTCATCACTTCTTCCGCGAGCTACATCAGCGGCTGAATGCTCCCGGCGCGCCCGAGCTGCAGGCGGTGATGAGGCAGATGACTTCCGGCTGTCGCCTGCTGTGCTTCGACGAATTTCATCTTCACGACCCTGGCGACGCGATGCTGATCAAGGTCTTACTGGAGCATCTCTTTCAGCGCGGTATTGTGCTGTTGGCGACGTCAAACTATCCGCCGGAGATGCTGCTGCCCAATCCGCTGTATCACGATCGCTTTTTACCGTCGATCGCGCTGATCCGCGCCCACCTGGCGGTCGTCGCGCTGAACGGTGAGGAGGATTATCGCCAGCGTCATCTGAGCGTCGATAATGCCTTCTGCAGCGGGCGGATGTGGGTTAATCCGAATACACAACAGCGTCAGCTGTATGACCTGCCGTCGTTACCTGCCGAACCGGTTTCGCTGACGGTAGGTTATCGCACCCTGCTGGCGGCCGCGGCGTCACCCACTCTGCTCCACTTCACCTTTGCCCAGCTCTGTCAGGCCGCCACGGCGGTGATGGACTATCTGACGCTCAGCGAAAGCTATACGGTCTGGTTACTGGATGAGGTGCCGCCGCTGGCTACGGTGGGGCAAGCGGCCCAGCAGCGCTTTATCAACGTGATCGATGTGCTGTATGAAAAGCAGATCCGCCTGCTGCTGGTAACCTGCTGCGATCTGGAGACGCTGGTGGCCGGGGTGGAACTGGAGGATATTCAGCGTACGCGGAGTCGCCTGCAACAGTTGCCGCGGGCGGTATAAGCAAAACGCCCCGGCGGGTGCCGGGGCGGGGAGATTACAGGTCGAAGCGGTCGAGATTCATCACCTTAGTCCAGGCGGCGACGAAGTCATGCACCAGCTTCTGCTGCCCGTCGGCGCAGGCGTATACTTCCGCCAGCGCGCGCAGTACAGAGTTGGAACCAAACACCAGATCCACGCGGGTGGCGCTGTACTTCGCCTCGCCGGTTTTACGGTCGCTGCCGGTAAACAGCTCCGCGTGGTCATCGGCCGCTTTCCAGACGGTGGCCATATCCAGCAGGTTGACGAAGAAGTCATTGCTAAGCACGCCGACGCGGTCGGTGAACACCCCGTGTTTGCTGCCGTCGTAGTTCGCGCCCAGTACGCGCAAGCCACCGACCAGCACTGTCATTTCCGGGGCGGTTAGCGTGAGCTGCTGGGCTTTATCGATCAGCAGCGTTTCCGTCGAGACACCGCCTTCGATACGGCGATAGTTGCGGAAGCCATCCGCCAGCGGCTGCAGCAGGTCAAACGACTCGACGTCGGTCTGCTCAGGCAGGGCGTCGACGCGGCCTGGGGTAAACGGCACGTTAACGCTGACGCCGGCGGCAGCGGCCGCCTGCTCAACGCCGACCACGCCAGCCAGCACGATGATATCGGCTAACGACGCTTTGCCGGAGGCGCGCTGGATCGCCTGCAGAGACGGCAGCACCCGGCTGGCGATAGCATTGACCGGCCAGTCTTTCTGCGGAGCGAGGGCCAGGCGTGCGCCGTTGGCGCCGCCGCGCTTATCGCCGCCGCGGAAGGTGGAGGCGGAAGCCCAGGCGACCGAGACCAGCTCACTGACCGACAGGCCGGCGCCGGCGATGGCGGTTTTCAGGCTGGCGATATCCTCAGCGCTCGGCTGATGAGTCGCTGCCGGCAGCGGCTCCTGCCAACTCAGATCTTCTTTCGGCACTTCCGGACCGAGGTAACGGGATTTTGGCCCCATATCACGGTGGGTCAGCTTGAACCACGCCCGGGCAAACTCGTGGGTGAAGGCCTGCGGATCGTTGAGGAAGCGGCGGGAGGTCTTTTGAAACTCCGGGTCGAAGCGCAGGGTCAGGTCGGTGACCAGCATGGTCGGTTTGCGCTTTTTCCCCGGATTAAACGGATCCGGGATAATTTCCGGCGCATCTTTGGCTTCGAACTGGATAGCGCCAGCCGGGCTGCGGGTCTGCACCCATTCATATTTAAACAGGTTCTCGAAGAAGTAGTTGCTCCACTGGGTGGGCGTCTGCGTCCAGACCACTTCCAGACCGGAGGTGATGGCATCCGCACCTGCGCCGCTGCCGTAGCTGGAGTGCCAGCCCAGACCTTGCGCTTCCAGTGGGGCGGCTTCCGGCTCGGCGCCGACGTGGCTGGTTTCGGCGGCGCCGTGGGTTTTGCCCAGCGTGTGGCCGCCAGCGATCAGGGCGACAATCTCTTCATCGTCCATCGCCATATTGCCGAAGGTGGCGCGAATGGCTGCCGCGGCGGACAGCGGCTCGCCGCTGGCGTTCGGTCCTTCCGGGTTGACGTAGATCAGCCCCATTTCGGTGGCGCCGATGGCCTGTTTCGCCAGGCTTTCCGGGTGACGGTGGGCCAGCCACTCTTTCTCATCGCCCCAGTCGACGTCCAGATCCGGTTCCCAGACATCTTCACGACCGGCGCCAAAGCCAAAGGTGCGGAAGCCGGCGTTTTCCAGAGCGACGTTACCCGCCAGCATGTAAAGGTCGGCCCAGGAGATTTTCTGGCCATATTTCTGTTTTACTGGCCACAGCAGACGACGGGCTTTATCGAGACTGACGTTGTCTGGCCAGGAGTTCAGCGGCGCAAAGCGCTGCTGCCCACGGCCTGCGCCGCCGCGACCGTCAACGGTGCGGTAGGTGCCGGCGCCGTGCCAGGCCATGCGAATAAACAAGCCAATGTAGCTACCCCAGTCTGCCGGCCACCACTCTTGCGAGTCGGTCAGCAACGCTCTGAGGTCAGCTTTCAGCGCGGAGTAGTCGAGCTTTTTAAACTCTTCCCTGTAGTTAAAATCCTCACCCAACGGGTTGGAACGACTGGAGTGCTGGTTCAGCAGATCGACACGCAGCTGGTTAGGCCACCAGTCGCGGTTGCCGGTGCCGCTGCCGGCGCTCTGTTTTGGCGTCTCGGCGTGGAAAGGGCACTTTCCGGCGGATGCGTTGTTGGATGGGTCGTTAGACGTGCTCATATCAGGCTCCGTTTGCTTTTGTGAATGCCATTACGATATACACTGCTACCAATAAGCGATATTTGAATGAGTCTACAGATTTAATAGCTAATTCCGTTCAACGAAGGGTAAACATCCCCTTATATGACCAGGTAGACCTGGCGGTTAGTATAAACCTCACCATTAACCATAGACGTAACGAGACGGCAAAGGAAACGATCTGCGTCAATCAGGGAGCCGGAATGCTAATTGTTTGAGATATGACAATTTTCCTGCGAGAAAAGGATGAGGGCTGTCCGTTGCGCGAGCGTAACGAATGTTCGGTACGGGGGTTGTTGGCGGACACAGAATAAGCTAATACTTAGGCACCATGTGACTGGCGCTGAAGACAGAATACTGTCGGGGAGCATGGTCGACGTCGCCGCGCGCCTGGGCATTACCGATAGCTGGAGATAAGTTATGCCTGAATTCGCTTCATTAATGGCCTTTGCCGCGGTGGCGCTGGGGTTGGTGTTAACCCCAGGCCCCAACATGATGTATCTCACTTCGCGTTCGATTTGCCAGGGAAAACGCGCTGGCTTTATCTCCCTTGCCGGCGTGGCCGTGGGATTTTTCTTCTATATGTTGTGTGCCGCTTTCGGCATCACCGCGTTGGTTTTCGCGGTCCCATATGCCTACGATGCCTTGCGTTTATGCGGGGTCGCTTATTTGCTCTATCTGGCGTGGCAGGCGATCAAACCGGGAGGGCGGCCGATATTTGCGGTGCGCGACTTACCCGCGGACAGTGGGCGTAAGCTGTTTCTGATGGGATTCCTCACCAGCCTGGCGAACCCCAAAGTTGCCATCCTGTATCTGTCCCTGCTGCCGCAGTTTATCACTCCCGGACTCGGCAGCGTGCTCAGTCAGTCGTTAATATTAGGCTGTACCCAGGTGATCATCAGCGTGGCGGTGAACGGCATGATTATCTTGCTGGCCGGGCAGGTGGCGTTATTTCTTGGTCGGCGGCCGGGCTGGCAACAATTTCAACGCTGGCTGATGGCGACGGTACTGGCGGGAATGGCGGTAAAGATCGCTTTTGAGGCCAGAAAATAAGCGGGTTGACCGTGTAAACAGATGCCAGCCATCCCCGTTGCTGGCTAACCTCGCACTCTGATGCCTTTCTCCTGCACAGAAAGGCTTCCCACGCTCTAACATGCTGAAACATTTCTGCCAGATCATTAGCAACCTTTCAGTAGGGCTGGCGCCGCGATAAGGCTATGCTTCCCGGCCGTTACGCTGTTGGCTTTTCTTGTGATTCAGGTGATGTACCGCTAATGCCCCTTTTGAGAGATGAAATTCGCGACCACTCCGCGGAAGAGATGCTGTTTATCCGCCGGGCCGCAATTGCTTTTCTGCTGGTGGTGGTCTGCTTTGGCGTGCTGATCGCCAACCTCTACCATCTGCAGGTGGAGCAGCATGATTTCTACCAGACCCGATCGAACCAGAACGACATTAAGATGCTGCCCATTGCCCCCAGCCGCGGGCTGATATTCGATCGCAATGGCATTCCGCTGGTGCAGAACATTACCCTGTATCGCCTGCAGGTGATCCCGAGCAAAATTCCCGATATGACCGCGCTGCTGCAAAGCCTGACGCCGATCGTCGACCTGACGCCGGATGACATTGCCAGCTTCCGCGACGATATGCACCACAACAGCCGCTATAAAGCGGTGACGCTGAAGTCCGACCTCAGCGACGTGGAGGTGGCGCGCTTCGCGATTAACGAATTCCGTTTCCCCGGCGTGACGGTGGAGAGCTATCAGCAGCGCGAATACCCGTACGGCGCCGAGCTGGCGCACGTGGTGGGCTATGTGTCGAAAATTAACGACAACGACCTGCAGCGGCTGGCGAAAGACGGCGAAGAGGAGAACTATGCTGCCGACCACAATATCGGCAAGCAGGGGATCGAGGGCTATTACGAAAAAGCGCTCCACGGCACCACCGGCTATCAGGAAGTGGAGGTCGATAACCACGGCCGGGTGGTGCGTCTGCTGAAAGAGGTACCGCCGGTGGCCGGGAAAAACCTCTATCTGACCCTCGACCTGCACCTGCAGCAGTATATTGAGTCGGTGCTGAAGGGGCAGCGCGCGGCGGTGGTGGTGGTCGATCCCCGGGATGGCGGCGTGCTGGCGATGGTCTCCAGCCCCAGCTACGATCCTAATCCGTTCGTCAAAGGCATTGGCTATCAGGCCTATAAATCGCTGCTCGATAATCCGGACCGGCCGCTGATCAACCGCGTCACCCAGGGGCTGTATCCCCCGGCCTCGACGGTGAAGCCCTATATGGCGCTGTCGGCGCTCTCCGCAGGGGTCATCACCCCGAACACCACCTTCTTCGGCGCGCCGACGTGGACGCTGCCGGGCACGCAACGCCGCTACCGCGACTGGCTGAAGACCGGCCACGGGATGCTCAACGTGACCAAAGCCATCGAAGAGTCGGCTGACACCTTTTTCTATCAGGTCGCTTTCGAGATGGGCATTGACCGGATCCATGAGTGGCTGAGCAAGTTTGGTTACGGCCAGTCCACCGGCATCGACCTTAATGAGGAGTATGCCGGCGTACTGCCCAGCCGGGAGTGGAAACAGCGGGTGCATAAAAAGCCCTGGTATCAGGGGGACACCATCTCGGTCGGCATCGGCCAGGGGTACTGGATCGCCACGCCAATTCAGATGGTGAAGGCGCTCACCACCCTGCTGAACAATGGCAAGGTGCAGGATCCGCATCTGCTCTATTCGATGAAGCAGGGCAACCATGTGGAACGTTATCAGCAGCCGGCGAACCTGCCGCAGGTGGGCGATCCGAAATCGCCGTACTGGGGCATTGTGCGCAACGGCATGTATGGGATGGCGAATCTGCCCAACGGCACCGGCTACAAGCTGTTCCATACCGCGCCGTACCAGATCGCGGCGAAGTCCGGCACCTCGCAGGTGTTCAGCCTGAAGCAAAACCAGACCTATAACGCCAAAATGATCCCGGTGCGTCTGCGCGACCATATCTTCTATACCCTGTTTGCCCCTTATCAGCATCCGAAGGTGGCGATGGCGCTGATCCTGGAGAACGGCGGCGGGGATGGGGTGGTGGCCGGACCGACGGCGCGCGCCATTCTGGACCACATCTTTGTTCCGCAGCAGGCGTCATCCGCGGCGGCTGACGTGCCGCAGCGTGACAGCGCCGATGCCCAGTAAGCGGCTGGACTTATTCCGGACGCGCATCGTTCATAGATATTGGTTATTTGTCCCGCGGCTTTCCGGGCGGCATAGTGATGGCAGGAACATGACCCGGAGCGAGGAGGAAGGGTGACACGTAACCGATTATTGCTGGTTCAGACCGGCACGCCGCCGGCAGCCATCCGCGAGGAGCATGGCGATCTGCCGCACTGGTTCCGTACGCTGCTGGCGCCGTGGCAGGCGCAGCTGACCGCGGTGCGGGTCTTTGAAGATGAACCGCTGCCGGCGCCGGATCGCCAGACCGTGGCGGTTCTCACCGGTTCGTGGGCAATGGTGTCCGATCGGCTGGCGTGGAGCGAACGGACCGCCGACTGGATCCGTCAGGCGGTGGCTATCGGCATGCCGCTGTTCGGCGTCTGCTATGGTCATCAACTGATGGCCCATGCGCTGGGCGGTGAGGTGGCTTACCATCCTGCCGGGCGGGAAAGCGGCAGCAAAACGATTGCGCTTTCGCCGTGGGGTGTCGATGACCCGCTGCTGAGCGGCCTGCCAGCGACATTCCCCGCGCATTTGAGCCATTTGCAAACCGTGACCCGTTTGCCGGAGGGGGCTACCGTGCTGGCCGCATCCTCCCACGATCCCCACCAGATTGTGCGCTACGGGCCGCAGGCGGTCTCCACGCAGTTTCACCCGGAATTCACCGCGCCGATTGCCCGCTCGCTGATCCGCTACCGGGAGGCGGTGCTGCAGGCGGAAGGCATCGACCCACAACAGTTACACGACGAGGTCCAGGAGAGCCCGCAGGCCGCGGCGATCCTCACCCGCTTCGTCAGCGACTTTCTGACCCCGGATGCCCCCGGCCATTAACTCCCTGTCGTGAACAGCACTCGCCAGCGACGACGCCGGCGGGTCATCTCACGCCACAGGGCGACCACCTCTTCAACGCGCAGCGCGTCAGCCGCCTGCGGCGTCACCCCCGGCAAGTTATACTCCTGGCGCAGCGCGTCCAGGGCGCGCACCTTCGGCGGTACCCGGGAGCGGGCCTGAGCGGCCAGCCGCTGCTGTAACAACCTGAAGGTCGCCTCATCCATGGGGTCCAGCTGGCGCAGAAAGGTTTTACAGCAGCGGAGGAGTTCTCCGGGACGGCGTTCCGGGGACTGGAGCGCCATCAGCAGCCCATCGCGATCGGCAACGCGCTGATAGCGGCAGCTCACCACATAGCCTATCTGCTGCTCCACCCGCAGGCGCTGGAAAAACGGCGGCTCGCAGAACTGCGCCAGCACCCGCAGGGCCGCCAGCGAAGCACCTTCCGGCAGCGGAATAAAGACCAGCAGCGCCGCGCCTTCCCCGGGGAAAGCCAGCCGCTCGACGCCGCGGCGGCAGGGGGCCGGAGCGGGCATCGGCGGATTAACCGGGACGGTAAGCCGGCTCAGCTGACGCGCTACCCACTGCGCATCTTCCGCGCTGCCGCCGGTCAGGGCCGCCAGCCAACCTTCCTGGTGCGCTGACGTACCCAGCCGTTCGGGGAGCTGGGCGATGAGATGACGGATCGCAATACTCTCCGGCGGTGGGGGCAGCGGGGCGACCGGGAGCGCGAGCTGCCGCACGATGGCCTGCAGAATCGCCTCCGGCCGTTGGCCGGACGCAGGCAACTGCAGGATCAGCTGCCAGCTACCGTCGAACAGATGCCACTCGCCGTGTCCCCCGGCATGGCGCAGGGCGGCAAGCAATGAACGCAGCTGTTCCCCGCGCGCCAGCCCCCCGGCCGGCGTGGGCGAGCAGTAGAAGGGTGGTCGCAGCAGGAGCGTCGGCGGCTCTCCCGGTGACGGGAGGTGACGCAGTGGCGCGGCTTCCGCCGGGCTTTCGGCCTTGAGGTCGCCAGCGGTCTGCGGATAAAAAGCGAATGCCAGCGCCGGGTCAGAGACCGGACGTGGCGACCATCGGCTGAGTGGCAGGCTAAAGCCCTGGGTGGCTACCGTTGCTCCGGGGGGCTGCGTCTGGCAGGCCAGGCTGACCGTGGGGGCGGCCAGCAGGGCGGCGCAAAAATCGGCGAACCCGGTGGGCGGCGCCCCGGGGGCAAAGCCGAATGCCCGCTGGCGCAGCTGATCGAGGGACGACAGCGCCTGAAAACGGCGCCGGGACAGCTGATAGTAGTGTTGCTGCTGCTCAGGCGTCGTCTGCTGTAGCGCCTGCAACCAGTGGGTTATCTGCCGGTCGACTTGTTCCGGCCGGTCGCTGGCGAAAATCAGCGCCAGCCAGCCGAAGTGCTGATCCTGATACAGCCAGTTCAGCGCCACGTCCTCGGCCATCCCGCGCTGGCGCAGGCCGGCCATCAGGCTACCGGGGGCTTCATCCAGCAAAAACTCGCGCAGTAACGTGACATTGTCACTTAAGGCGATCAGCGGGCAGCGCCACAGCGCGGGCTGGCTGGAGACGGCCAACTGCAGTTGAGGGGGCTCGCCCAGACTGAGCGGCGGCGCTGGCGGCGGTGCCTCGCCCGGGGCAAGCCCGGCGGCGAAACGGGTCGCCAGTTCGCCGAGCACCTCCAGCGACTGCGGCCCCTGCAGCCAGAGTTGCATCCGGCGGGCGACGTAGTGGCTGCGGTGAAAGTCACGTAAGGCCGCCTGTAGCGCGAGGAAATCCTCCCCCAGCGACCCGGCGTCGCCGACCTGAAAGCGGCGAAACGCCGCTGGCGCGATGGCGGAGTGACGCACGGCGGCTTCCCGTCGCGACAACTCATGCTGTTGGATCAGGCGGTTTTCGGCGTCGATAACCGCGACTTCGCGTTGAATATCGTCCCTGAGCAGCAGCGGCGCCTGCAGCATCTCCTTCAGGCGCGCGACGCCGTCAGCCAGGCCCTCGGCGGCGACCTCGAAAAAGAAAGCGCTGTGGCGGGCCAGGGTGGTGGCATTCACATCCCCTGCCTGGCGCTGCACCCAGCCCATCAGCCGTTCATCATTGCGGTAGCGCTCACCGCCGTAAAACAGCAGGTGTTCCAGCAGGTGCGCCAGACCGGGGAAGCACGACGGTTCGTGGTGGCTGCCGGCGGCAACTCGCACCAGGGCCGCCGCGCGATCGGCCTGCGGCTGATGAACCAGGGTAGCCTGCAGGCCGCCCGGCAGAGTGACAGTGCGGGTCGCCAGCGTCATTACAGTTCCCGGGTTTTGTAGATCAGCTGCGAGCGGGTACGGTTGCGGAACTGCAGCTGGCTGACTTTGATGTCGCTGCAGGCCGCTTCGCGCCGGGCCTCAAGGATTTTGTGATGATATGGGGATTTGCTGCACACCGGGTCGGCGTTATCGGCGCTGCCGGTCAGCATAAAGGCCTGACAGCGGCAGCCGCCGAAGTCTTTCTCTTTTTCATCACAGGAGCGGCACGGCTCCGGCATCCAGTCATACCCGCGATAACGGTTGAAGCCGAACGAGTCATACCAGATCGATTCCAGACTCTGCTCCAGCACCGACGGGAACGCCACCGGCAGCTGGCGCGCGCTGTGGCACGGCAACGCAGTGCCTTCCGGAGTGACGCTGAGGAAAATCGATCCCCAGCCGCCCATACAGCCTTTCGGGCGTTCCTCGTAATAGTCCGGGGTGACGAACAGCAGGTTGGTGAGGTTGCCGCTGGCAGCCATTTTCTGCCGGTAATCGGCGACCACCTGCTCGGCGCGGGCGATCTGTTCCCGGGTCGGCAGTAACCCCTCGCGATTAAGAAACGCCCAGCCGTAAAACTGGCAGGTGGCGAGCTCGACGTCATCGGCCTCCAGCTCAATGCACAGCTCGATAATTTTATCGAGCTGGTCGATGTTGTGCCGGTGGAGGACGAAGTTCAGCACCATCGGGTAGTCGCGCGCTTTTACCGCTCTGGCCATCGCCAGCTTCTGCTGGAAGGCTTTTTTATTGCCGGCGAGAGCGGCGTTGAGCACCTCATCGCTGGCCTGGAAGCTAATCTGGATATGGTCCAGCCCGGCCTCGCTGAAGGCGTCGAGTTTGCTCTCGGTTAGCCCAATTCCCGAGGTGATCAGGTTGGTATAGAACCCGAGGTCGCGCGCGGCGCGGATCAGCTCCGGCAGATCTTTACGGGTCAGCGGCTCGCCGCCGGAAAAGCCCAGCTGTACGCTGCCCATCGCTCGCG
>PJTV01000036.1_pt1 | contig 13958 bp, 17 predicted proteins | sample 1512081 | NCBI WGS metagenome assembly PJTV01 (sample SAMN08177683, study PRJNA422409) | Soil metagenome, whole genome shotgun sequencing project. | isolation source: Soil enriched on wood chips: alkali lignin treatment | place: USA: Madison | collected 2015-01-15 | reverse complement strand
ATGGAGCGCTGGTTCGGCACCTCGGTCACCTCGGCGGAAAAGATGCGCTCGACGGTCACGGCGCTCTCCAGCGACGTCAACTCCAGTATTGATATTGTGCTTGAAGGCCATCAGCGGGTCTGCGAGGTCCTGTCGCGAGCCGACAACCGCGCGGCGGTGGCCCAGGCGGTGGCATTGCTCAGCGACGCGCGCCAGGTAGGGATCTTCGGCATCGGCGCCTCGGGGATCCTCGCCGAGTACACCGCCCGGCTGTTCAGCCGCATTGGCCTGCCGGCGTATGTGATGAACCGCACGGGCTTCAGCCTCGCCGAGCAGCTTATCGGCCTGCAGCGCGGCGATGTGCTGATCATGATGGGGCAAAAATCCCCCCATCGCGAAGGGATGACCACCCTGCGCGAGGCGAAGCGGCTGGGTATTCCGACCATCCTGCTGACCCAGGCGGTGGACTCGCGCTTCAGCCAGGAGGCGCAGGTAGTGATTGACGTCCCGCGCGGCGGCGACAGCAGCCGGATGCCGCTGCACGGCACGGTGCTGGTCTGTCTGGAGATGATTGTCCTGTCGGTGGCCTCCACCACGCCACAAAAAACGGTGAAATCCCTGAAACGAATCAACGACCTGCACCGGGCCATCGGTAAATCCGGCGGTAAACGGGGCAGTTGAAGAGATAATTCACCAGCGGGAAGGTTTCCGGTTGCATATAAAAGTCAGTGTGTGTATTTTTATGCAAAATAAATGCATAAAAAGGAAATCTCATGGTCAAGAATTTGCTCAAGGCGTGTTTCATGATGGCCGCGCTGACGGCAGCCGGACAGGCGGCTGCGGAAACCTATACCGTCGGTTCCGGCGGCACCTACCTAATAACTAGACCTTGCCTCAGTGATACATTGTATTGAGATAAATATTCATTGTTTAAGTCAGGGAGTTTTTGGGTGGGGTAAAAATTTCCCCAGGCTGGGGTAAATTCTACCCATAATCATTACTATTCATTACTAATCAAAACTAATAAAAGAATAGAGTCAAAAAGAATCGCTGAAAGAAAAGGTAAGTCATCCTCTAGTTAACAAATAAAAAGAGCTACCTAAGTAGCCCTTCATTCTCTTCAGAGTCACATAGCATACGGCCTATTTCAATCTCTCTAACCAGAAATGAGCTTTATCCATTGCATCTTTATATTCACCATATTTACGTGCTTCATCCATTTCTTTACCCCATTCTTTCATTATGGCTTCATAGGTTCCATTCTCGATGGAGCGTTTCGTTAACTGGTTTAGCATTCTCATTCCTTCTTCGTGTCTCACTTTTTGCCAGTGGGTTAACTCTTTCTCTGGATTGGCCTCAGCTTCACGCTTCAGGGCTTGCTCGCGTTCCTCAGCGAAGAGTTGAGACAACAAGCGACGCTCTATAGCAAGTTTATGCTCAATCTCTTTGATGCGTTCTCTGCATCTGCTGATACGTGTTTCTACTGTCATTCCCTCCCTGCTCATCTGGAGGGATGGAGCGAATTTATTCATGCATCACCTGTGCCTTACTGTTCAGTACCCAGTTTGCAATCAAAGTTCAGGGTGTCCTGTGCTGTCTTATAAATCACAGCCGCTGTGTTAGCGTCTTCTTTGGTGAGGCTTATTGCAGCCTGTCGTGAGACGTCATATACGCCATGTGAAAGGCTGTCCTCAGTGTCAAAGATGAAAATGTCTCCAGTGTCACCAGAGGGGCTAAACATCACTGCTCTGTTAGCTCCCCAGTATGTGAGCACTAAAGGGATGTCAGGTTGTACAAAGCCATTGTCAGCTGTATGTGAGCATACCCAGTGAGTGTCTGGTACAGAGTTCTTTGGCTTGGGCTTAGCAAGCGCATTCTCAAGTGCTGCCATTTCATTCAGGTTGGTGTCTGCCATTGCGCTAGCGCTAAGTGCAGCCAAAAGCCCCACAATAATTAAACGTTTCATTTCTTTCCTTCAGCGTATTAGTTAAGTTCTTTGAAATAAGCCACTGTATCGGGGTCTGTGAGTCTGAATGAATCAGGAAGCACCTGATAAGATTTGGTAATTACGTCTGGAATGTCTCCGAGGTTCAGGGTTAATACATTACCCCATTCCCAGTTAGAGCTGTGCACAGACTTAATTTCTCCATCGTTCACATACTTCCCGTCGCTATTCACTGCCTGCACACGATAGGGTGCTTCACGCTGGTTAACCGTGATGGTGGTTGGTGTGGTTCCCTCAGTTACTGTGACATTATCGCTTTCACGTACCACCCTGAACTTCACAGGGGCTAGTGAGTCGACCTTAACGGGATGCTCAGCAGGATTAAACATGGTGCAACATCCTGAAAGCAGAGAAGTCGACACGGAAAGGAATGCAATAAGTTTAAGTTTCATTCCTGTCCCTCAATCAATTTCTTTAGTTCTTTGGCTTGATTTCTCACTACATCTAGTTTGTAGAGGAAAAGCCCCAATGCGATAATGAATGCAATGAATAAAATCATTTTATTTAGTTGGCCTTTAAATAGTGCACGGTTTCCATTGGGTCGTTAAAGTTCACAACACCAAACTCATGCTTGTATTGTGGGTCGGTTGATGCAATTTCATCCCACATAATTACATCATTTTCGTTAGCAAATGAGAGGCATGTTTTCTCTTTGAAGGTTGAACTAATAACCCTGCAATAACCCTCTCTGGTTTTGGGGTAGATTTGCGACATCCCGTGCAGGTGGCTATGCATTACCGCTTTATTGCTATCCACGTCAAAAGTGTAATAGTCTTTAGCACCAGAGGACTCACCACCTGCATAATATTTGCTTTCTTCTGAGTGGCATCCTGAGAGGGCTAGGCAAGCTAAAGCTGCAACAAGTGCCTTTTTCATTTTGAGTTATTCCGTACAAACTTAATGCTGTATGACACCGTGATAAGGAGTCCATACCACATAGCAGGTAGCGCTGAGATAATGGCTAAAGGGATGCATGCAAAGCCAACCATAACCATCGTTTCGCTGGACATCCATGCAAAGATTAAATGCACACGGTCGCTGCTCGATTCCCAAAACATGACCACCGACAGCAAAGTAAACCAGCCAGCCACATAGAGAGATTTAATAGCGATGTTTTTCATTTTTCCCACTTCACCGGATTGAAACGAAGTTCAGCCACTCCAGCCCAATAACCTGTAATCATGCGATACAGGCAATAAACACCAGCCAGAGGAACCAGCATGCAGCCAATTACTACTCGTTTTGAGCAGAATCCGTTAACTCGCTTATTCAGGAGATAAACGCAAATGGCAATAAAAATGTGATAAAAGCCGATGGTAATCATTTATTAAATCCTTCCACATTAAATTAATTGCGCCATGCAGACACAAGATTAAATTGAACCATAACACTATGAACAACTTGCTTTAGCTTGCCCTGCATAGTGCTATAGGCCATCCTCTGGCAAGAGAAGTGAACCCACATAACACCGCTAGGTTCTATCTCAACAAAACCGGTAAACCCGTTGACCTGAAAGAACCCACTGAACGGGCTTCTTGGTGCTCATACAATGCCCCTGAAACGCTCTATACAGGCCTGCGTGCGTGTTTTTGCCACAGGCAATACGTTTCCGTTTTTATCGCCTTCTGCTGGCTCTGGTGCGGTTAGTAATTCATAAATAGTAGCGGCCTTTTCATTGCCTTTCTCTTTCAGGCTGGTTAAGCGTTTCTCATCCTCTTCTTCAAGCAGGTCGCCAAACCCTAAGCCAGTGAGTCGCAAAAGAAACTCATTATCAGATTCTTCTTTTTTCTCTGGTTCAGCTGGTGTGAATGCTTGCTCATTGCTCTCCATTTCTTCAGCCCACTGTTCAAAGCGGTCTGTTGCCAATTCAAAACAGGCTGAGTTGTAGCCTTCGCCCATACCGCCAGCAATCATCTTTGCTCTGACCTTTTTGGAATGCTTGTCGCTGGCATTTTTAGTTACATTGGTCCAAAAGATTTGTGCAAGCTTCTCGTTCATGCGAATGGTTTTCAGTACAGCCGCTAATATGCCCTGCGAAAACATTGATTTTTTGTATTCAATGTCCCACTCATCGAAAATAAACAATTCTTTCCTATAGTCGGTTGCCCCTTTAATTAACAGGTCGCTTCCTTTGAATCCCAATTGCTTGTACGCAGTCACGCCAACAGCCTTGGCGTGTTTGCTTTTCAGTTCTCCCAGCTTAACGCGCTTGCTAGCAATGTCTTTGCGCTGTCCAGCAGTTGGAGCACGCTTGTTTTCCATCAATGCATCTTGACGGTTGCGAATGTCCTCAATGCTGTCAGCCTCACGCAGAAGTACGGGAAAGAGCTTAGGTAGGTCTGTTAATGCCTTGCGCTTAATTGCATCTTGTCTGTGATGCCCGTCAACCAGAATTTCAACGCCATTCAGTTTAATTACTTCAAAGTAATCACCAAGGGAGTCATTCCATTTGCCCTTTAAGTAGCCCTCTTTACCAAAATCAAGTTTACGGTTTTCCACGTTATCCTGAACATTTAAAATCTGGTCTTTAGTCCACTTAACCAGTTCACCGATAGTTAAAGCCATTTCATTCTTCCTCAATAATTTGATATTAGACACACTGCGTGACCGATGTGATGCATTATCCAGGTCACTTACATCATCGTCTATAGAGGCTATTAAGGATTTACTCACATGCGCACAAATACATTAAAAAGCCTAGCCAGTAATGCGGCCTTCCTATCAGAGCTATATCGTATTATTCATCACATTTATGCAATTAACTTAACGGTAACCAATCGGATAATGAATCGGTACACTTGAGGGTGATTTGGTTTGCGCATAAATGCGTTCTCATCTGGCTGATAGGTATGCATAACAGAAAATGAGCTTGCTTGATGCGCTGGAATTATACCGTTAACTCCCGTTATGTTCTCCGAACATGACGTTGAAAGAAAAACCAATAAAAACAAACAGCTTGTAAAAGCATACTTATCATCACATAGCACCTCATGGTGGTGGGCATAAGTGGGTGAGAATCACAAGCCATAACAAATAAGCCTACCGACAGCCGTATTACCCTCATTAAAGGGCGTGTTAATGCTTTTAACATTTATGCATTCCTACACATCATCGACACAGGCCTATTGCTAAGCCCTTGAGTTATAAGGCCTGCATGATTATCAGGTGGAATAGTGGCATAGCTAACATAGCTCAGGCTTCACAGGAGTCATTCTAAGAGGTTTTCCTATGTGTGGTAGTTGATTGTAGCCTGAAGGTGTTAGAAGCGCTTAGCCATCGCCCGTGCGCTGGCGATGAAGCCGTCGATTATGCTGTTCGATGAGCCCACTTCGGCGCTGGATCCGGAGCTGGTGGGCGACGTGCTGGAGGTGATGAAAAACCTCGCCAGCGAGGGGATGACCATGGTGATCGTGACTCACGAAATGGGCTTTGCCCGTGAAGTAGCCGACAGGGTGATCTTCATCGACCAGGGCGTGATTCAGGAAGAGGGCAAGCCGGGGCAGATCTTTAGCGCGCCGAGCAACCCACGCACCGCCGCGTTCCTCAGCAAGGTGCTGTAAACCGAGCGGGCTGGTGCCAGGCCAGCCCGCTGAGCTCTGATCAGAAATGCATCACCATTATCGGATTACACAACCTCCATTTTTGCTACAATCCGCATTTCCACAAGGGCATTCTCTGGAATGAACTCTGATACACCGATGGCGGTCCATGCCGGGTATGGAGCTTTTATATATCTATCTTTTACCTTAGAAAAAAGGTCTATATGTTTTTTTAGGTCAATATGAAAAGTCGTCATTTCAAGTATGTTTTCATAAGTTAATCCGGCAGCTTCTAAATAAACCCCCAGCTTATAAAAAGCATCATGAAATTGTTCTTCAGGATGCTGACTAATCGGTTTGTCTTTACGAGCGGCGGTAACGCCTGAAAGGTACACTGTGCCATCTGATTCGATGATGGGGGAGAAGTGCCAGTCATTAAAGTAATGTTGAAACTCTTCAGGAACTATCGACTTTTTCATGATTTTTCTCAAATGGATGATTTAAAAATGACTGCGTGCTTGAAGCGATGATATCCAAAAATACTGTTAAACAAGCTTAAACTATCTCTGCGGTCAGGGGGCCGTTTGAGCATCGCGTATTCAATCAGCCACATGCCTGTTGCTTTTGCTGCCAGGAAGACGGGCCGCAGTTGAAAATAAACCGGTGGAGCGTCTGATAAGCCGGATACTTAGCCCGGCGCCCGTGGCGAGACATACCGCCATCGTTAGCAGGGCGACGATAAAGGCATGCGTGATGTTTGCGCCACTTCTCCCGTTTTCCAACATGCTGTAAAAAATGCCGCCGATGATGGCGACGCTTAGCGCCGTGCTGATCTGGAGCGTCGAGCTGGTCACGCCGGCAATCATCCCTGAAAACTCTGGCGCAACGCGACCTGTCACCATCCGCACCAGCGTAGGCATCGCCAGTCCCTGGCCAAGTCCGGTGACAAAGAGCAGTAGCGCGAGAGGCAGCATGGGCGGAGGCGTGCCCGTCATCGTGTTGGCAATCAACCCTGCAAGGCCTGCTAGCCCGGAAGTCTCGCATCCCATCCCTATTGCACTCAGATAATTTCCGGCAAAACGTCTCAGGAAAGGGGTCAGCAACGGACCGATAAGAAAGCCGACGCCAAAAGGCAGAAAAATCAGGCCCGCGTTCAGGGCGTTTAAATGTAGCGCGTCCTGGAGATAGACAGAAAACAACAGAAAAAAGGCGCCGATGGAATAAAACAGCAAAACGATCGCCAGTCCCTGGCACAGGCCTGGGGCACGTAACACCGTCGGATTAAGCAGCGGAGAACCGCCATGCTGGCTAAGGCGACGTTCATAACGCCATAACAATGAGACCAGTAACGGGAAGGCCAAAAATGACAGCCATGTCCACCAGGGCCATCCCGCCTCACGGCCTTCAATCAGTGGCACAATCAGCGTGCTCAGCATGACGGTTGCCAGCAGCATACCGACCGGGTCGAGTTTCTGAGCAGATTGCGCCCGTGTCTCTTTTACCAGCGGCAGGCCACAGAGAATGACCAGCAGCGCCACCGGCAGGTTAACGAGAAAAATAGCTCGCCATCCCAGGTGAAACAGGTTCACTGAAATGAGAATGCCGCCCAACACCTGCCCGATAACCGACGCCAGGCCAAATACTGCGCCATAGATGCTCAGTGCTAGCGGTTTTTCCGCCTCCGGGAAAATAGCCTGTACGGAAGCCAGCGCCTGGGGTGCCATAATCGCGGCTGTGGCTCCCTGTAACACCCGTCCGGTAATCAGTACCCATGGTGACCAGGCTAAACCGCACAGCAGCGATGCGGCAGCAAAACCGACCAGCCCAAGAAAAAACATCTTTCCACGACCATATATATCACCCAGGCGGCCGCCGGTAATTAATGTGACCGCGTACACGGCAGCATAGGATGAAATGACCAGTTGTTCCGCGGAGGATGAGGCACCCAGCTCACCCTGAATGGCAGGCAGCGCAACATTGACTATAAAAAAATCGAGCGGCGGCAAAAACGCGCCGACCAGCAGGATGACAAACATTGCCCAGCGACGCGGCTCGGCTTGCATGATGGTAGGTGTCGACATTGTACACTCCATAGTGAATGGCCGCCGTCCTCGGTAAGAAACGGCTGTCGTGAGTGTGGGGTCAGCGCATGCCGCCAGAGGCCAGAATCACCTCGCCGGTGACCCACCCCGCGTCGTCTGATGCAAGAAATGCGACAATTGGAGCAACATCCTGCACCTGGCCGATGCGTCCAAGCGGCGTCTGCTTTTCATTCCATATCTGAAAATCCGAGTTCATCGCGCCCGAAATATGGCTACCTTCCGTTTCGATAAGTCCTGGGTTGACCGCGTTGACGCGGATTCCTCGTGGGCCGAGTTCTCGTGAGAGTACGCTGGTGATGGCGTCAATTGCGCCTTTGGTGCCGCTGTAGATGGCGCTATCGGGGATAGCGACGCGAGTGACGAACGAACTGATGTTGATTATGCTGCTGCCCTTACCCAGATGCGGGGTGGCGGCGCCAACCAACAGCAGCGGGCCGAGAACATTGATGTCAAACTGCCTGCGATAGAGTACTTCCGTACTATCTTCAATCCTGGCGAACTGATAGATACCGGCGTTGTTCACTACAATGTCGAGGCGCCCGAAGTTGCCAATGGCTGAGTTAACCAGCGCCTCGACCTCGGATGGATTGGTGACATCTGCCGCTACCGCCACGGCCCGTCCACCGGCAGCTTCAATATCTGCAACAACCTTATCTGCACTGCTTCTGTTTGACGCGTAGTTGACGATGACCCTCGCGCCGTCAGCCGCCAGCTGACGGGCAATACCTGCTCCGATCCCACTGGATCCACCGGTCACAATGGCCACTTTGTCTTTTAATTTGTTCATATCTAAGCCTCCTGGAATTGTCGCCCTGAGCGGTATGGTTGAGGAGGCTATAGTGATATCGACAAAGTTGCTTTAGAACTGACGATTTTGTATATTCGATGTTCATTTTTGAACGGCGAGGCAATGGCATGGAATGGGGCGACGTCCGGGTGTTTCTTGCTGTCATGCGTAAGGGGTCTTTCGGGGAGGCGGCCCGCAGCCTTGGCGTAAGCCATCCGACGGTGGGTCGGCGGATAAAGGCGCTTGAGGCTGAGGCGCAGCAGGCACTGTTTCGCCGGACAAAGGAAGGGCTGGTGCTGACGGATGCTGGTGACAGAGTGTTGAAGCTGGCAGAGGCAGTCGAAAACTCCGCACTGGCGATGGAGCGACGCCTGGCAGGGAATCACGAACGTCTCGAAGGGATACTGCGGATATCTTGCGCTGAGTGGTTTGCTAACTATGTTCTGGCGCCGGTTCTGAGCGAGTTGACGCGCCGCCATCCAGCGATTGTACCGGAGATAATCGCGAGTTACCGTTTGCTTAATCTGTCGCGCCGTGATGCCGACATCGCGTTTCGCATCGTGCCCTTTACCGAACCAGATATTGTCCAGCGCCGCCTGATGACCATTCCCTATGCGCTGTATGGAACGCCGGATATGGCCGGGATCGCGCAACACGACCCGGCTGCAGTGGGGCTTATTCTGATGAATACGGCGCAATCCCATTTCTCTGACGTCGCCTGGCTGCTCGACAGGTTCCCTCAGTCACGGCGTGTGTTTACCAGTACCAGCCGGGCCGTACAGGCGCAGATGTGCCAGCGGGGGATGGGGATTGCCGTGCTGCCGCGGCCGCTTGGCGATGCCATCACCGGTTTGCAACCCATCAGCATGCCAGAGCCACCGCCATCCAAAAATATATGGGTGGGTTATCACTCTGACCTCCGGCATATGGACCGCCTGCGTGTCATGCTGGATATTGCCGATGTGTTGCTTGCGGATCCCGGGACGGCCGCAACGTGAGCTTACGGTTTACGGATGCCAGTCATGCTGTTGAACACGCCGTCACGTAGCACGAAAGCATGTAACAACGCAGCCGCCAGGTGAAGCATCACTGTCGCGAATAATGCCAGAGCCACCCAAGTGTGAAGAGGCCGTAGTTCCGCATACCAGTCATTATTGACTCCCAGGATGGGGGGCAGGACGATCCCGTAACCAAGGGTGACGGGATATCCTGCAGCTGAAAGCATGGCCCAACCTATTAGCGGTTGGGCCAACATCATCAGATAGAGTACCCAGTGCGAAAGGTGGGCAATGCCACGCTGCCAGGCAGGGATGGTGGCGGGCAAAGAGGGAGTAGGCGTGGTGAATCGCACCCACAAGCGAACGATAACCAGAAGCAATATCATCACCCCCAGAGGCTTGTGGATCGACACCAACAGGCTGTGCAAGGAGGATACGGTCGAGACCATCGCCACGCCGATAAATAACATACTGAGGATCGCAGCGGCCATCAGCCAGTGAAGGACGCGCAGAGCCGGATGAAAGTATGCAACCTGTTTCATAAATGCTCTCCTGCTTGTTGTGCCTGTTCATGCATACGCAGATTGTAAGATTTGGCATAAGCCGATGAGCGTGCGTTAAGTATCGGGTCATCAGACGCGGCAATGCCATCAGGCAAGATCAAGGGATCGTAGTTAATGTCATTACAGGGTCCTTGCTGTTGAGGGATGGCCTTGTTTAAGACTAACGTTCCGGCATTAATCGTTTTCCGGTCTGCGGGCCAGGCTTTGGTGGAATCGTTACCTTTGTCATCCGCCTGAGCCAGCGTGAAAACTAAATCCCACTCCAGCGTGCCCTGTTCCAGACGTTGCTGAAGATCCTGTTGCAGAAAATCTTTGTTCTGTTTATCGATATCGCTTATGGGGATAAACCTGGTGTGCGGCACCATACTCCAGCGTACCAGATGTTCATTGCCAGTCTGATCGATCAGGCGAAAAGCATTCAGGCTGTTAAAGCGATCGCTGGCCCAGCTTGAAGAGGGGATGTATTGCTTTGCCCAGGCAAAAAAAGGCTTGATTTCCGGATGGCTCATGACAAAAGCATTTACTTTTTCCGGATTCGGCTTGCCGGTTTTGGCGTCTGGCAGCGTCGCGGTTTGAAGCTCATAGAAACTTTCGACGGAACTGACGGGGAAAAATGGCATGGCGTTCATCCCGGTTCGCCACTGTTCACCATTGGCCTGTGTAAAGGACAGCGCCATACTCCTGACAGGCACGGTATAATCCGGAGCTGCCGGATTACCTCCTGCAATAGCCAAGCGTCCTGTTACCGCGGTTTCGCCTTTGCTGAATAGTAAGGCGCGCGATAGCGTGCTGGCATTCCCGTTTGAGATAAAACTCCCCAGCACGCACATGCCTTTAGCATGATTCCGCCGATAGCCTTGATGAACGCCACCCGACTGTTGTAATACCGTGACAAGCTTATCCGACGTCAGCCTTTCAGGCGTAAGCCATCCACCAGCCCACAGGAATAATAAAATAAGGAACAGTGGAATAATGCCGACCAGCGCCAGACGCACTACCGTCTGTTTGTTTACCTGTACTTTGATATTCATAGTGTTAACTCATTCTGTCCACGATTTTTGCTAAACGAGAAGTGCATTCATCCTGGTTGTTGTGCTTCTCTTTTTTGTCGAACGGTTAGCGACACGGTTGAAATACAAAAATAGAAAGCCCCAAAGGCCGCATAACCAACAATGTTGTCTACAGACGGTGGTTCTATTGTTCGGGACTGAAAAAGAAAAAAAGCACCTGCTAACGTAGACTGGGCGCCACTTAATATCATGCTCCATTGCGCACGATAGTTTTTCCAGCGCTGAACCGCTGCGCCCAACTGTAGTAGGCCTGATAATATTGCCCAGCAACCGAATATCCGAATCACATCATTTATGCTGCTATTGATAGCCAATATCACCGCCAGCGTTGTGACGGTGCTTACGATAATATTGACCGTCTGCATCCGGTTACGGCCGAATCCGCCGTTTCTAATCGCATCAATGTAATTCGCTATCGCATCCCAGGCGGGATAAAGAATTAACAAAAATGAGGCCCAAAAATAAGAATGCCGGGCAGCGATAAATGTGGAAACAGCCCATAAAATCGAGAAGATGGTGCGGGAAAAATAATACTGTCTGAGCCAGTTCTGCTGATTCCCCTGATGAATACTGTCGGTCATTTTAACCCTCTCAAGCTGGCATGTTGGACAAGCGAAGCATCGGCGTGAGCTTCTTTCTGTTAGTAAACCTACTAGTAGGTAGGTAAAAGATCAACATGTTTTGATGCAATCCAGGTGAGGTCATCAAAGCGGTATCGAGGTGTGAGAGGTAAGGGGCCGTTTTGCAACAAGTATTGCCCGGTAAGTCACCGGGCAATCGTCAGGCGACTTTTATGATTTTGTTTATCAGAGGCCAGGCAATCTGATCAAACACCAGCGGATTATTGAATGCCCGCGCTGCCAGCATGGCACCATGTATACCAGCCATCAGGGCGCTGGCTTCTACTTCCGCCGTTTCATTAAGTTTGAAAACGCCCTGGGTTTCACCCGCCCTAAGTAACGATGCCAGCCAGTCAGAGAGATCGCTGAAATGGCCAGTGACCTCAGCGGCAATATCGGCAGGTAATGTCGGAAGCTCAACGGCAAGCATGACACAGATGCAAAATGACGAAGTACCATCCTTGATACAGGCTGACCAGAAATCGGCGTACCCTTTCACTTTGATCAGTGGATCGTGTATTTGCTGATCCATGGCCTCCATGCCCGCCCGGGCTTCTGCACGGTACTCCTGTACAACAGCATGAACTAAATCTTCTTTGCTGGGAAAATGATGATGGATACTGGCTTTACGAATTCCCACGCGCTCAGCAAGATCGGCATAGCTAAAACTTTTATACCCTCCGACGGTGAGCAGCTGTCTCGTATTTGCCATAATTTCTCGCGCTTTCGGCGAACGTTCGATCATTTCACGCTCCAGCAATCATTGCGGTGAAAAAGTGCGCTATCTACAGCGGGTTCTATTCAGCCGGGACAACCTACTGGTAGGAAGTGAGATTGTCAAATTTCCTCTCCTGCCAGCAGCCCGCAAGCTCCTCAGATCTCAACATTCAAACTGCAGACGAATAATAAACAAACGCCAGCTTATTGCCGTCGGGATCGCGGACGTAGGCGCTGTGAAAACCGTCGCCATACTGCGGCCGGTGACCGGGAGCGCCTTCGTCACGTCCGCCGAGTTGCAGGGCGAGGGCATGCAGTTCCGCAATATGTGCGATGGAGCGGGCATTGAGCGCCACCATCGTTCCATTGCCCACCCCGGCAGGCTGCTGGTCAAAGGGAGTGCCCACGCACAGGCCGCAGGTGTGGTTGCCATTGAAGGTGCCCCAGGACGCTCCCTGTTCGTTACGGCCGGCTTTGACGTGCCCCAGCAATGCCATTAACGGGTCATAGAACTTGATGGCGCGTGGCAGGTCATTGGTTCCAAGCATGATGTATGAAAACATGATGTCCTCCTGGAGCAGGTTTGATGGCGTAAAACCTCAGCCTGGTTGCTGGCGAGCGGGCTGGCGTCAGGCCAGCCCGTCAGGACTACCGTGCGGACTCCGTCGCCTCGTCCATCTCCTCTTCCTGCTCACTGGCAAGCAGGGTTTTCTCGTTTTTGCATAGACATTGAATCAACAGGAACAGCACGCCGCTGGCCACCAGGGTGACGATCAGGCCATCGTAGCCGGTGATGCCGATCAGCATGCCGCTGACTACCGGCCCGGCGACGCTGCCGGCGGACCAGAAAAAGCCGAACAGGGCGTTAATCATAATCAGCTTCTGCCAATGAAAAGTTTTCCCCGCCCGCACCAGCGACCGGGTATAAAGCGCGCCCGCGGCGGCGCCCAGCAGCAGGCAAATGGCCATCAGCTGAATGCGCGAGCCGAGCATCAGCGGCAGGGCCAGCAGCGACAGGCTGAAGACTACCGCGCAGGATAGATGCACGCGGCGAATGCCGACCCGGTCAGCCAGCCAGCCGAGCGGGGTCTGGAACATCGCATCCCCGGTGAGCACCACGGTGACCAGCAGCACCGCCATCCCTTCATTCAGCCCTTTGTCCATGCCGTACAGCGGCAGCAGGGCAAGGATGCTGGCGTCAAAGAAGGCGAAGCAGAAGACTCCGGAGGCAAGTACCGGCAGGAAAGCGCCGAGGCTGCGCCAGCTGGCGCGCTCCCCAAGGCTTTCGCGGGTGCCAGTGGGCAGATGGCGCAGCATCAGCAGGCAGACGGCGGTGACCGCGACGATCGCCATCAGCGCCGAGGCCTGCCAGGCGGGGCCGACGGAGATCAGTAACGGCCCGGCCAGCTGGCAGCCGGTAAAGGCCGAGGCGTAGATGCCGGTGAGGGTGGCGCGCTGGCTGCCCGCCGCGCCGCCGGTGATCCAGCTTTCGCCCAGCACGATAATGACCCCGGAGGCCAGGCCGGTCAGCAGGCGCGGCAGCAAAAGCAGCGTCATATCGGTGGTCATGCATGAGGT
>PJTV01000021.1_pt1 | contig 18662 bp, 18 predicted proteins | sample 1512081 | NCBI WGS metagenome assembly PJTV01 (sample SAMN08177683, study PRJNA422409) | Soil metagenome, whole genome shotgun sequencing project. | isolation source: Soil enriched on wood chips: alkali lignin treatment | place: USA: Madison | collected 2015-01-15 | reverse complement strand
GGAAGTAGGGCGCTGGCGCATGCTGAGACAGGTGAATCGCCGTAAAGCGCGCTGGCTGGAAGCCCAATCGCGCCGCAATATGCGGATCCTTGCTATCAGGAAGGGACTGGTGAAACGGCAGCGTCATGCTCTGCTGTTTATTTTTCCCGACTGTTAAGCGAGCAGGCTAACGGCACCGTAAGCGGTGCCGTTGTCGTTTTCTCAGCCCTGCGCTGAATTATCGTTATCATTGCCATCTTGACATCATTATTTTGCTCGACTGCGGTGCAACGACAGTTTGCGCCTGGCTTGCTTTCACGTCTCATTAAAATAGGTATGTCACGTTATTCCGGGCGGTTTGTTTCAGGCAGAACCTATTCCTGCCGCCACAGGAATTAATTGCCATGCAGTATTTATTGTTACCCAGACAGGAGCGGCGCTGTCGAATGCATGCCCACACTGGCCAGCAGATGCAGCCTGAAGTAAGTTGAGAAGAACGATGAAACAGGCGCAGTCAGATCATGGCGCATGAGGCTAAGCGTGCCGCTCCTGGTCTTAAATAATCTGCGCCTGTTTGTTTGCCTTTCAGAACGGTTGTCTGGATAACGCGCCTGAATAAAATGCACGCTATTACGCGTGCATTACTTTATTTTGCATAGGCTTCAGTGGATAAAGTGATGGTCACGTTATCACTTACCGCGGGCACATACTTATCAAGCTTGAAGTCTGAACGTTTGATTACCCCTGTTGCATCAAATCCAATCGCCTCTTTTTTCACCATTGGATGCATGTCCTGCTTATTGAGGGTTGCATGCAGAACTACCGGTTTGGTGATGCCTTTAATGGTCAGGTTACCTTCGACATCATATTTATTGTCGCCCTTGCTTTCCACTTTGGTACTCCGGAAAGTAGCCTCGGGAAACGTTTTGACATCAAAGTATTCTTTGCCTAAAAATTCATCGGTTAACGCTTTGACATGCGTGTCAATGGTTTTTACCGGCAGAGTAACGCTAACAGAAGATTTTTCAGGGTTTTCTTTGTCAAAAGATAATTTCCCTGAAACATCAGAGATATAGGCGGTAGGGTTAGAGAAACCGAAATGATTCCAGGCAATCACCACCGACGTGTGCTGCGGATCAAGGTTATATTCCGTCGCCGCAGCTTGTGATACAGGGATATATAAGGCAAGCAGAGAAAGAAATACTGTTTTTTTCAGAACGTTCACAAAAAATTCCTCAAAATGGGCAAGTACACAAAGGGTAGCTTAAAAAGAGGGAAGTCTTATTGAAAACATTTGTTATTCCCTTTCAAAATTTTTAATCAAGCACGAATAACCCTACAGTAACGCAGCGTGAACTTTACGCAAGACAATTAATAGAAGTTAAAAAATGATCATCGGCAATTTTAACCTGACGGTGAGATTTTTATTGGGCCATGTCAGCATATTGTGTGTGGTTATATCATTGCGGGGTTATTTTCCGGGGGAGAGAAATCACCGCGAGCCTGAATGCAGGAAGGTTGTTTAAGACCGGTTCAGTACCTTGCGAAAACCGGACATTAATCCCCGTTTATTCCATGGCTTAATATCGGCAGGGAGAAATTATCCGCATCAACATGCTTATCCAGTCAATGTAAAAAAAGAGCAATAACCCTAAATTAGGCATTTATCCAATCTAATGTCGATGTGAAATGAATAAATGTCGATATATTATTCTGTGTTATTTGTTTTTTGTAGTTATTTCTTTTTAATCCTTCCTGGCGTTTTTTTAGCTTTATCACAATAGTGTCGCGCAAAAAACAATCAATAAATAAATAAAATACAAGATCTTACATAACGGACTTACACAATTTATTAACAATTAAATATAATTCCCGACATCGATGTTTTATCGCCATTTTCTATCCCGGCATTATGCTTCATTTATGCCGTTTGGCTTACTGCGGGGAAAACATCGATAGCTAAATAAGAAATAGTTTTATTTCATGGTGTTATCAGGAGAGTTATTATGTCAGATACGAATCCCCGCTCATCCGGCTGGTTAGGCTTGTGGTGCCTGCTGGTCGGCGTGATACTGCTTGCGACAGGCCTGTTCTTTGTCATCGGCGGTTATAAACTGGTTTCCCTGGGGGGAAGCTGGTATTTCCTTATTGCCGGGGTTATTACCCTGCTCGCCGCGATTCAGTTTTTCCGCCGCAGATCGTCCGCGGTGTGGCTGTTTGCTCTGGTATTCGTGGGTACCCTGATTTGGGCACTGTTTGATGCCGGCTTCGACTTCTGGCCGCTCGTTTCCCGTTTGATGGTACCCGCCGGGTTGATGCTGCTGGCAGCGGCCACCTGGCCTGCGCTACGTAAGCATGAAGGAAAGCCTTACAGCACCAAAGGGGCATGGGGGGTCTGCGTTGTTCTGGTTATCGCCATGGGCGTCACCTTTGTTCAGATGTTTCAGCCTCATCCCACAGTGGCGTTCAGCGGCGAGAAATTACCGCTGGTGCCGGTAAAAGAAGACGCTAAACAGCAAAACTGGGACCACTACGGCAATACTGCCGGCGGTAGCCGCTTTGTGGCGTTGGACCAGATCACGCGTGACAATGTAAAAAACCTGAAACCCGTCTGGACCTTCCATACTGGCGACACCCCGTTAAGCCCGGATGGCAATGGCGCAGAAGATCAGCAAACACCGCTGCAGGTAGGCGATCGTGTTTTCCTCTGTACCCCGCATAACAATGTGATCGCCGTCGATGCCGATAGTGGAAAAGAGATCTGGAGAGCGGAAATTAATGCGAAATCCGCCATCTGGATGCGCTGCCGAGGCCTGGCGTATTTTGATGCGACGAAGCCACTGACGCAGCCCACTGTGGCAGGCTCCGCACCGGTTCTGCCGGCACAGGTCGCGCCAGGTGCAGCATGCCAGCGTCGCATCCTGATGAATACGATTGATGACAGATTGATCGCCTTAGACGCAGATAACGGCCAATTCTGCCCGGACTTCGGGACGAACGGCAGCGTGAATCTGCGGGAAGGGATGGGCGCTGCGGCAGATCCAAGCTATGTGTTGACTTCAGCCCCGACGCTGGCTGGCACCACGGTGGTGGTTGGAGGCCGCGTGGCGGATAACGTCAGTACTGACATGCCTGGCGGCGTGGTGCGCGGTTATGACGTGATTACCGGCCAGCAGCGCTGGGCATTTGATCCGCGTAATCCGGATCCCAATCATGTTCTGCAACCAGGGGAACATTACAAACGCAGTTCCGCTAACTCCTGGGCGCCCATGTCCTGGGATGCGTCGATGAATACCCTCTTTATTCCGATGGGGAGCTCCTCTGTTGACCTGTGGGGCGCAGACCGTATTCAGGGCGATCACAAATACGCCACTTCAATCCTGGCCCTGGATGCGACCACCGGGAAAGAGAAGTGGGTATACAAGACCGTGCGTAACGATCTGTGGGACTTCGATGTCCCGATGCAGCCAAGCCTGGTCGATTTCCCGACCAAAGAGGGCAACAAACCCGCCGTGGTGGTGGGGACCAAAGCGGGTCAAATCTATGTACTTGATCGCCTGACGGGTCAACCGCTTACCGAAGTGAAAGAGGTCCCGGTGAAACCGGCTGATATCCCAAATGAACAGTATCCGGCGACGCAGCCGCGCTCTGTTGGGATGCCGCAGATTGGGGCGGAAACCCTGAAAGAATCTGATATGTGGGGGGCAACGCCGTTTGATCAGCTGGTCTGTCGTATCAGCTTCAAATCGATGCGTTATGACGGGCTGTACACCATGCCGGGGACCGATGTTTCCCTCAGCTTCCCGGGCTCTTTGGGAGGAATGAACTGGGGCAGCCTGTCTACCGATCCGAACAACCACTATATCTTCGTCAATGATATGCGTCTGGGTCTGTGGGTGCAGCTGATTAAGCAGGACCCACAAAGCGCGGTGGCCAACACCGGTGGTGAAGCGGTGAACGCCGGGATGGGGGCGGTCCCGATGAAAGGAACACCGTACTCGGTCAACAAAAACCGTTTCATGTCGCCGCTGGGGATCCCATGTCAGAAACCGCCGTTTGGTACGCTGTCCGCGATTGACCTGAAAACACAGAAAATTGTCTGGCAGGTGCCGGTCGGTACCGTCCAGGATACCGGTCCGTTTGGCATAAAAATGCGTGCTCAGATGCCGATCGGTATGCCGACGCTGGGTGGAACCCTGGCAACTCAGGGCGGCCTGGTGTTCATTGCCGGAACCCAGGACTACTACCTGCGCGCCTTCGATTCATCTACGGGTGAAGAAGTCTGGAAAGCCCGTCTTCCGGTAGGAAGCCAGGGGGGACCCATCAGCTATGTTTCGCCGAAGACCGGCAAACAATACATTCTGATTTCCGCCGGTGGAGCCCGCCAGTCGCCGGATCGCGGTGACTACGTGATTGCCTATGCGCTCGATAAGTAACAGATAATTGGATCAGCGATAACGATCAGAGGCCCCCGCCGGACAGCGGGGGCTTTTCATATTAATGCAGGGATGGTGAGGCGTTGCGTTAGGCGACGATGTTGAGGCAGGAGAGGGGATCTGACCCTGTACAGGACATGTCAGTGAGAGAACAGCCAAACTTTTCGCGTGATGGAAAAGGGCGGCATTTTAATGTTGTGTACCAAAATGCGCCCTTTAATCTGATGGCCTGGTGTCTTTTTATGGCTAACCAGAAAAATAGCAGGGAATATTTATCAAAACACTTTCTTATAAGGCTTAACAGAGACCTGGCGGTAGACGCCAGCCGCAATATACGGATCATCATTGGCCCAGGACTGCGCCGCTTCCAGCGACTCAAACTCGGCAATCACCGTTGAGCCGCTGAACCCTGCTGCGCCCGGTTCGTTGCTGTCAACGGCCGGCATTGGCCCGGCGGTAAGCAGCCGGCCTTCATCGTGTAAGAGTTGCAGACGCGCGAGATGCGCAGGGCGAACCGAGAGCCGCTTTTCCAGAGAATCGGCGATATCTTCAGCGTAGATAACGTAAAGCACGGCAAAGCTCCTTATCAATAATCAGGCGAATTACGTTAAGTTAAACCGCCCTGGACTGCAATGCAAAGATGCATACCGGTGTCGAATGCGCTGCCGACGCGGCTTTTTTCTGCAAATGGTGGCAAAAATTGACTCAGGTTAAGACGCCTTATTGAATATGATTGCTATTTGCATTTAAAATCGGAGCATCATTTTTCAACAGAAACGACTATGAGCGCAATGACCCTTGAATATAGGCTATTCGGGTTTTAGGTTATCTGGCGTTCATTTGACTTGCAAGCCTCCTTTAAGTCCCTTCTCATCTCACATTGCCAATTGATTGCCATGCTGGTTTTATGTACAGTGAATCGTGATAAAGCAAGTAGCATTCAGGAGATTACATATGTCCTCTTATGATTCGCGGGTTCAGTTGACGTCAAAAAGCAGCGTTATCTATAAGTTTCTGGTTCATGCGGATAGCCCGCAGGGGGCAAGAGTCAAAGTCCAAAATCATCTGAGAAAGCTGGGAGATTTTGATTTCAGTGAAATTTGCATTTCGTCTATGGAGGTGAGGGGGGATGTCTTGCTTCTAAACCCTGACGGTACAAAGTGCCTGATTATTTAAGGTACAAGCTATCATCGAAATGTATGTTTTTTGAGCAAATGGACTATAGCGATGTGATGTCGCTGCTTATCACTACACCCTGCAATACCGTAACGCTTAACCAATTCATAGCCGACCTTATCCAGCCTTTTCAGTAGCTGTTCAGGTAGCGATAAGACCAAATTAAAGGCTACGGGGGTAATCACCTCTTGCTTATCATTTTGTTTCAGTGGGTTGAATGCGTAAAGGTTCATTGTTCAGTCTCCACGTTTCGTAGCATTTCACCAATTGCCAGTATTAGACGCTGTTCTTCTGACTTAATCCCGCTACCGATTCGGCTTGCCAGCCTTTCCAGTTTCCCCAAATAAAAAGGGTGAAGGTTGAGAGCTATGTTTGCTCGTACTTTCTGACCATATTCATTGAAGAGTTGATTCATTTAGCCCTCCCATCGACTGAGCAACTTCAGCCGCTTCTGAGGCTGCTGTTATGGCTTTGTTTCGTTTTGTCTGTGCTTCAAGGATTCGTACAGTTGCATCACGCTGCAAGCGGGTGACCTTTGAAGAAGCTGCTTTCAGAATCCCGTCACAGAATGCTTTATGCTGGTTGCTCATGGCGCTGGTGGCCTTAACGTAATCAGCGGGATTAATACCTATAGCTTCACAGAAAGGCTGTACAGCGTCGATAGCAGTCACCGTATGGCGTTGCATTAACTGAGCCTGTAAAGCAGCAATCTGAGCCTTGTAGGCGGCCTCAGTGACTTTGTTAGTCATTACCCACCTCATCAGCGACAATCACAGACAGATAGGATTCAAGCGGTTTAATTCCCGATAACGCCTCTTCAGCCTGTTTCACCAATACATTGTGAGCATGGATGGCCTTATGTACCTTATTCGCTTTCTCAGTGATTCCTGCATCAACAAATTTCTCAGCAGCTTTCTTACATGCATTTTCAATCTCAGCAAGCGGGTTATGTTTTGGTGACTGCTGTAATGGTACAAACTTGATAAATCCAGCGCCCATTTCATACACAACATAATTCTCATTCATCATGTTCTGAATAATAGTCTGTACCATCGCTGGATGTGTAACCTGTCGGATTCTGAATCCATAATCTTCGACTGGCTGAGACATTAGTTGCTTAGTCTTGACAGCAATAAGAGTATCTTTGTTCAGTCTGTCTGCGTTGTAAATATCCTTTGTATCTTCGATGTTTTCCAGTGCAGCTTTGATTTGGGGGATGAAATGTGATTCGATTTCAATTCGTTTCTGTGTAGGACTATTCATTAGTAACGCTCTCGTGAAATTCAGATACAAAAATACACCACACAGGCCGTCTTTTACGTAACCCGTGTAGTGTAATCTGGAATGTGTAAAGGGTTGGCTAACCTGTCTCCGAGGAAGGATGCCACAGGAAAGCCATTAATTTGTCAGGAAATCAATTCAATATATAAATGTTAACATATTGTTAAATTCTGTCAAGGGGTTTCAGTTTTCTGACAAATAGCTTTAATGATTTCATACCGTCTGGTTTTAGTCATCATACTAGGCGGGGTGTAACCAGAGGGAGGTGTAATTCCTGTTAATTCGGAAAGGCTCTTATACTGCATGTAGAATTGATGTGTCTTTTCCGCTACAACGATAAAGTATTTCTTCATTCATGTTAATACTCCTGAAACAGGAAAGGTCACCCCCCATAATAAAACATGAGAAAGTGACCTTCCAGCTATTCTCATCTATCTAAGACCCTGTTGACCGATTTTGATAAATGAGCATTACTGTATTATTATCATACGAGACTGTGTTTTTGTCCAGTGGTATTTTGTTATTACATTAATTGATTAATGGTTATTACTGGCTGAGTGGATGAGATGACAGAAATACATATTTAGCACTTTTTGCTATTGACGGATTTTTTACGATTGATATAATGCATTAAGACCTTTACAGATTATCTTTAAAGTTTTCTGATTATTACTAATTGAATACTACAATAAGAAAATGGCTTACGCCAAAAGCCATTAAAATCTTATTATCTCTTCAAAGATACTTAATCAATACCTTAAAGATTACTGTTAAGATGTGGAATCACCAATCAAGGAATAGTCCTTTCAACATTCGCATGGCTTCGCGTTGTCATGCTTCTTGCTTTCGCCTTGTAATCTATTCAGATAACCTATCAGAATCCCTCAGCGAGTGCTAAACCGGCTCAGATTACAATTGCATCAAACCATCATCTTTGATAGAATAATCAGTCTATTAGGAGATGAATGTGAAACATCGGAAACGATGTGGTAATCCTGCTGTAACGGCTCATTTAGTTGAGTTTGTAACAGATTCCAGTAAGCCCACCCGATTAGCAAATCATCAAATAACAGACCGATGAACGGTGAAGGATTCACACCCCAAATGTGACCAACCTACAGCTATCACTTATTATCGGTTCCAATCGCTGCCTACACCCTGAAACAGCAGCACATAACGCTTACACAGCAAGGGTTTTTCTTTCACTGGTGATTTCTGCTAGTGGACTTGATTAACTTTTGAACATGGACAAACAGTGTTATGAGCGTTCTACCTTTCGATTTACCTGATAAGGCTATTCAGCCAACTAATCAATTCATCTTTCTGACTGGTACAGAAGACTTCACCATCCGAAAAACTGCTGCGGCAAAGATTGCCAGAGCACGTGGTCAGCGTTTCTTTGTTCACATCTGCAAGAGACATGGTGCTAGTGAACATTATTCAAGCTGCATGGCTTGTGTTGAATGCCAGAAACAATGGTACAGGGATAACGGTAAGCATAAGCCGGATCCAGACATCAAACCTTTTAGCTCTGCCTATACAATTGCAGCGGTATTTTTCAAAGGTATTAGGCTGTGAGTAGATGATACATCCCTCCCTGCGAAAACAAAGAGGGAGGGCAAGATTACTTAATCACAACTTTAACTTCTTTTTCCTGCCAGCTTGATTTGTTAAATGACTGACCGTAAATGAGTTTTAGTGTGCTTTCCCCTTTCTTTTCACCAATGAAGTGAAGCACTTCTTCACCACCGCACCCTACGGCACCTTTCGGACAGTCTTTTGACTGCTCATATCCTCCAGAAACGAAAATCAATCCGTCAGGAAGGTCTTTAATCATCCAGCCGTAACCCGTAGTCGGATTGGACTCAAGGTATAGTTTGACATCTTTACCGACTTCACCTGTTACAGTAGTGGTTTCATTTGCAGCATTGGCTGTTATAGCAGCAGACATCATAACTCCGAAAACAACAGCTTTAACTTTGTTCATGTTACTCTTCCTTTTCACATATAAATCGACCAAAAAACCAGTGATACAACAATATCTGTTTTTCCATCTGCATGATTGAATCATGGCAGACTATGAATCCATCTCGAATGGCATTAATCTTATTTTTCCCAAAATTGGGTAAGGTCGTTTGATAGTCCAATATTTATACACTATGGAACATATCTATGAGGGTCTGGAAGATTTGATGAGCAGATGAATACCTGCTTAGAAGGCGAACCTGAGAAAGTAGCGGTTAACAAGCACTTTTTTGACATATTTGCAATGAAATCAATCAGAAAGCCCCGCTAAGATGCAGGGCGTGACTCCAAATTAAGCTAATTCTTTGAGACTCTTACTCACCCTTGCAACAGTCGCACGTGAACAGTTCACCGTGTCCATGATGTCACTGTACGACATACCAGCCAGTAGCAGTTTGGCTATCTTCTCATTTCGTTCCGTGTCTTCTGGACGCCCCTTAAACTTACCTTCAGCCTTGGCCTTTACAATCCCCTGTGCCTGACGACGCTTACGGTCTGTATAGTCTTTACGGGCGATTGCAGCCAGCATATCGAGCATCATTGAATTAAGCGCCTCAAACATACGCCCTGTGAACTCGTCGCCAGTGTTTAACAACATGTGCGAGGTTGGCAAGTCTAACGCTACAACGCGAATCCCTTTACTGCTGATGGTCTGCCGTAATGCCTGCCAGTCGTCAGCGTTTAAGCGGCTCAGGCGGTCTACCTGCTCCACTAAAAGAACATCACCCTTCTGTGCAATCTCAAGCAGTCTGAACAACTCAGGACGTTGTAGAGATGCACCTGATTCATTCTCTGTGAAGTAGCTTGAAATGGTCATACCGTTGGCTGTAGCGAATTCGTCCAACTGACCTTTGGCGCGTGTTGCGTCTTGCTGAGTGGTGGAAGCTCTGAGGTAAGCGTAGACACGTGAAGTCATGATAGTGAACCGTAGCAGTCTGTTTAAGATGGTTCAATTATATCAGTCTGTTTTGTGTGGTTCAATAAATCATTTTTTGGGTGAACTGGTTCAGTAAACCGGTGCCTCTTGAGGTATACCTAAAGTGAACCAGCATAAGGGGAGAAGTCAAAAGGGGGTTAGCAGGGAGGTGATGGTAACGAAGTTAGCCCCCCTGTATGAATCGTTACTTTTGACTCAATCCCTTTCTTACACCGCAAATGAAATCACCAACTTCTGCACCAACGCTACGACCAGAGGAAACATAATCGACTTTAGTAATGAACTTACCATCTAAATCGAAATAGTTCAGTTTCCCATATCCATTATCACAGTCGCTGTTCTTTACTGAAACTTTGTAATATTCGACGGTTTTATGCTCAGTGTCTTCATATTGAACCAACAAAGAAGAAGAGCCATCAATGTTACGAAATGAATCCCCCTTTGCTGACATTCTAACATTCTGGCCTGTTGCCATAGGAAACCATTGTTGTGAATCAGCCGCAAATGCAGATTGCGACACCAGAACAAGTACTGACAAGCCCACCAATGAGATTTTCTTAACCATCAACATCATTCCACTTATAAGAATTTTCTTGATTTTAGCCATGCTTTCAGCAACGTTCAATGATGCATCATATGAGCTGCTATTTATCAGGGGTTAGATAGTCTGATTCCCTCTGTACCCCGTGGTGAAACAGTAAAACGCCCTCAACCGTTGGTATCACTGGGCTGATGGTGAAAATTCAGATGTCTTGATACACTGATAAACCCTGTTAATAAAGTGATTGCTTATGCATTTTTCGCAGTATTGTCAGGGTTTTGGTGTTTATTTATGCACATTTCAAAAATGAAAACGTAAAGCCGTCAGGTCATAGCGTAAAATCTCTTGCTAAGAACGTTTTGTAACCTGCTTACCAGACTTCCTGAACTCTTCATCAGATGTAATGACGCTGAACATGTCGATGTCTGTAGGTGACGGGGATGATACAACTTGCTTCATTAAATCCTGTGATAACACAGGAGATAAGTCTCTTGATTTTCCAATTACAGTACCGTTTCGAAGCGTGATTATTATCATTTCACGTTGCAGCTCGATGGATTGTACGAATTTTGACAGTATGAGTTGTGCTTCTACTCTTCCTGCTTTGGTCGTCAAGTCAATCTCCGACAGGTGATGCAAGGGCTTATCACTCAATGTTTCACGCTGAGTGAGTTCGTCTAATTCACTTTGCAAGTTACTGCGTTGAATGTTCAGTTCTTTGACCTGTTCTTTAAGCTCTGTAACATCATCCAGTTCGAGAAGCAGGGTGGTTGCCTTTTTTAACTTGCTGGTTACCAACGAAATTTGATACTCAATCTCAGCTTTTCGTTTGTCAGTGTTGTTACCATCATCCCTCTCAAGGAAGCCAACGATGTTATCAAGCATCCATTTATCAAAGGGTTTACGTTTAATGGTAGGAACATTGCAACGTCCATCAGGGACATTGTTACAACGGTAAACACCTTGATAGGTTGCCTTGACACCTGTGGGATGTACTGAGGCACCGCATTGACAGCGAATGATTCCCTTAAATAGGTTGATAGTAATTGGATTGTCACTGGCTGGCGCTCTGCCAACACGATTTTTTGACAGAATCTCCTGAGCCTTATTAAAGGTGGCAACATCAATCGCTGGTTCATAGTAGTTGGGGATAGCGGGGCGGTCATTACGCTTGGATGCTGCCAGTGTTCCAACGGTTGACTCAGAGCGTAAGATAGTACGGACAGAGTGAACACTAAAGCCATTCGCTTTTTCACGTCGAGAGAATGACTTAATGTTGTTTGCCTGAAGGTAACGAGCAATGTTGTGAAGAGATTCACCAGAAAGGAGCAAATCGAAAATTGTCACAACGGTTGATGAGTGCTCGTTAAGTTTACGAGTATCAGGGTCTATCCAGCCTGGGACATTTTTAGTCAGTTGCTGTTTGCCTACTAATGCAAGCTGTGCTCTATGCTCCCATGCAGCACTTACCTTGATTGATTTCTCTTTTGATTGCTGATGTGCGATGTGTGCGGCAATCTTCAATTGAATAGATGTATCAAGGTCATCAATATTGGTGCTGGTGTAGATTTTGCCTGATTCGAGACAAATCACATCGACACCTTTACCCGTAATGAGGTCTACAAGGTTTTCGGTATTACGTGCTTTCTGTCGGTTAAGACGGGTTTCTGATTCGACAAGTAAGACAGTTTGCCCTGACAGGTACTTACCATCCTGTATGTTTTGAAGCATTCGTCCAAAATCGCCTTTCAGATGGTGACCGTGATATGCCGATGCACCTTCATCTGAGAATTCATCGACAACTTTTGCATCAGGGTTATCTTTCAGCCATCTCTCAAATAGACCTTTCTGGCGGCGTATTGAGTCACCACGTTCTTGTGGCTTACTGCTGAAACGAAGGTATGTAATTACTTGACGCATAGTGATAGACTCGACGTAAATGATTATCAATTAGCAAAGAACCTTGAAAAACTATGGCTTATGCTACCTCGCCGAATAGCTCAAATACAATGACCCTTGATTTACCTCGCCGCTTCCCGTGGCCAACGCTGCTGTCCGTGGCTATCCACGGTGCCGTTGTGGCGGGGCTGCTTTATACCTCGGTACATCAGGTTATTGAACAGCCTTCTCCGACGCAGCCGATTGAGATTACGATGGTCGCGCCGGCCGATCTTGAGCCGCCCCCGGCGGCACAGCCAGTCGTGGAGCCCGTTGTCGAACCTGATCCTGAGCCGGAACCCGAGGTGGTGCCTGAACCGCCGAAAGAGGCGCCGGTGGTGATCCATAAACCGGAACCGAAGCCGAAGCCCAAACCTAAACCGAAGCCCAAGCCGGAGAAAAAGGTTGAGCAGCCGAAGCGGGACGTGAAGCCGGCAGCGGAGCCGCGTCCGGCCTCGCCGTTTGAAAACAACAACACGACGCCAGCGCGCACCGCGCCAAGCACCTCGACCGCGGCCGCCAAACCCACCGTCACTGCCCCGAGCGGCCCGCGGGCGATCAGCCGTGTCCAGCCGACCTATCCGGCCCGCGCCCAGGCGCTGCGCATCGAAGGGACGGTGCGGGTGAAGTTTGACGTGACGCCTGATGGCCGAATCGACAACCTACAGATCCTCTCTGCCCAGCCGGCGAATATGTTTGAGCGCGAAGTGAAAAGCGCGATGCGCAGATGGCGTTACGAGCAGGCAAGACCGGGAACCGGCGTGACGATGACTATCAAATTCCGTCTGAGTGGGGTCGAGATCAACTGATAATGCGTTGCGGCGGACCCCCTGGTCCGCCGTGAGTCTTGTCTAACGCGTTTTTTCCGTCAATACATCGTCCAGCGCCTGCTGGACCGTCACCAGGTGCTGGCCACCAAACAAAATCGCCCGGTTCAGCAGGGTGTACAGCTGATAGATGGGCTGGCGATCGAGAAAACCTGCTGGCAGCGGTGAAACGGACTGGTAGCCGTCATAGATCTGCGGCGGTTGTTCCGGGTGCATCGGCAGCATGGCTAAATCGCACTCGCGATCGCCCCAGTAGCAGGCCGGATCGAAGATATAGGGGCCATCTGGTCCTAAGGCGCAGTTACCGGACCACAGGTCACCATGGAGCAGTGAAGGTTGCGGCTGATGGTTGGCCAGCCGCTGCTGAACCACATCGACTAAGGTATCGATATCGCCAAAGTGCAGCCCTTTCTCCGCCGCCAGCTCCAGTTGCCAGCCGATACGCTGCTCGGCAAAGAACACCGACCAGCGACGCTGCCAGGCGTTGGGCTGCGGCGTGGTGGAAAGATCGTTGTCGAAATCCAGACCAAACTGCGGCTGATCGCTCCACTGGTGCAGATGCGCTAACTGCTGGCCGAGCAGGAAGGCATTATGCGCATCCAGCGGACGGGGAGGGAGGTATTCCATGACCACAAAACTGTAGTCACGGTCGCTGCCGACCGCATAGACCTGCGGCACGCGAACGGTTTTGCTTCGCGACAGCAGTTCCAGCTGATCGGCCTCGGCGGTGAAGATGGGCAGAAGCTCACGTTCGTCGCATTTCACGAAGTAATCTTTCCCGCCGAAGCGTAAGTGCCAGGCCGAATGGATTTCCCCACCGGGCAGCTCGGTTTTCAGTTCGATTTCAGCGTTTTCGGAATGCCAATCGCGTAAAAGTGTACTGATTGCTTGCCACATGCTGTCTCTCCCCATGTTTTCCACCATATCATAAGGTTAGCGCACTGCTACCGGGTAAACCTGGAACTGACGCACAACTGACGCTTTCCGTTGCGTTAAACGCACTTATTGAGCTTTTAACCACTCGGCGAATGTGCTGACCGTAATCTCTGCCGGGCGGCCCAGAGCCGATTCCGCCAGCCCTGCGCTGAGGGCCTTAACTTCATCAGCATCCTGGGCGCTGAGCAGGCCAAAGGTGTTGGTCCCCAGCTCATGGGGATTGCCGTCTTCATCATTGAGCGTCAGTACGAACCCGGCGCGGGTAAAGTGGTTGCTGACCTCGTTGATCTCCGTCAGCGCCTGTTCGTGAAAGGTGACGCTGACGACCCAGGCGGTTATCTCATTGCTCATCTCTACACCCCATTGTTATCCATAGCCTTTCCAGCATAGACCATCCTGCCAATATCGTGGCTCCCTCCGCCAGCGCGGAGGGGCAGGGAAGATCAGCGACCGCAGAGATAATCGTAGATTTTTTGCGTATTGGCCTGCGAGCAGAGACGGGTGCCCTGATTGATTGTCGCGGCGCTACCGGCAGCGACGCCAAAGCGAACCATATCTTCCAGCCCGGCGTTTTCCGCCAGACGCAGGGTCATGGCGCCCACCATGCTGTCGCCGGCGCCGACGGTGCTCTGGCTTTTCATCGGAGGCGGCACCACCTGAACGCTGCCGCTGGCGTCAACGCCTAACGCCCCCTGCGGCCCGAGCGAAACCACCACCCGGCGTACTTTACCGGACTGGATCAACGACTGGGCGGCAAGGCGTACGTCATCGGGTTGGCTCAGATCGCGCTGTACGAGGGCGCTGAGCTCTTTCTGGTTCGGCTTCACCAGCTCAATATTGCCGACGTCCAGCGCCGCAGCCAGCGCGTCGCCGGAACTGTCGATAATGCAGCGCAGTCCCTGCTGTTGCGCATTTTTCACCAGTTGCATCAGGTTTTCGACGCTGATACCTGGCGGCAGGCTGCCGCTTACCACCAGCAGTGAGCCGGGTTCGATAGTCAGGACTTTCTCTTCCAGCCGACGGAACTCATCATCCGTCAACGCTGCGCCGGGCATGACAAAACGATATTGTTCGCCGCTGGCGGCCACGTGAACGTGCAGGTTTTGCCGCGTCCAGTCGCGGGTTTCGACGGTCTCGACCGGCACCTGCTCATCGGCCAGCAGGGCTGCTAAGTGCTCGCCGGTGGCGCCGCCAACCGGGAAAATGGCGGTGGCTTTGCCGCCAAGAAAGGTCACGGCACGGGCAACGTTGATCCCGCCGCCGCCGGGCTCAAATACTGGCGCGCTGCAGCGGAGTTTACCTTCGGGATAAATCTGTGGGGTCTGCGTGGCGCTATCCAGCGAGGGGGCCAGCGTTAACGTATAAATTTTGGTCATTCCTTCTCCTCCTTAATACGGCGACTGTGCTTTATTTAAGCATGGCACGATGACTCCGGGAGGGAAAGTGATGTTCCTGCGAGATTTGCAAAGAAGCCTGTATTTTCATTATGAAATAAAGATTGTTTCCGGAGCTGTCTTATTCAAAAAACGAAAGAGTAAGTGATTGCTATGTTATTCGTGCTTTTTTATAATTTGCTACCTTTCTTAGGACCTGCACACCGCGATCCTCGCGAAAGTTTCCGGGACCCTCAGGTCTCTTTTATGTTGTACGGACGCTAAATTCAATGAGCGGGTAAGTTGTGCCTGTTCATCATTTGTACTGTCCTAAAAAATGTATTTTAGAGAGTTATAATGAAGCTTTTAAAGACAGTACCCGCAGCGGTTATGCTGGCGGGGGGGCTTTTTGCGTCTGTTGGCGCAATGGCCGATGATTCTGTATTTACCGTCATGGATGACCCTTCCGCTGCTAAAAAACCTTTCGAAGGTGTGGTTAACGCAGGCTACCTGGCGCAGTCCGGCAACACCAAAAACTCCTCGATGACGGCAGATTCCACCTTGACCTGGTATGGTAATACCACTGCCTGGTCGCTGTGGGGGAACGCCAGCAACACTTCTTCCAACGATGAGCGATCCTCAGAAAAATATGCTCTCGGTGGGCGTAGTCGCTACAACCTGACCGATATGAACTATATCTTTGGTCAGGGGAGCTGGCTGACCGACCGCTATAATGGCTATCAGCAGCGTGATGTCCTGACGGCGGGTTATGGTCGTCAGATCCTCAACGGTCCGGTGCACAGCCTGCGGTTTGAATTCGGTCCTGGCGTTCGCTATGACGAGTTTACCGATGGAGAAACCGATACTCAGCCGCTGGGTTACGCCTCCGGCACCTGGGCCTGGCAGATGACCGATAACGCCAAATTTACGCAAGGGGTCTCGGTGTTTGGCGCTGAGGACACCACCGTCAACTCTGAGAGCGCGTTAAACGTGGCGATTAACGCCCATTTCGCGCTGAAGGTCGCCTACAACGTGACCTGGAACTCGGCACCGCCTTCCTCTGCGCCGGAGCATACCGATCGCCGAACCTCGCTGTCCCTTGGGTATAAAATGTAATATTTTCAGGCCGGGTTTCCCCGGCCTGTTCGTTTTAAATTTAGCAATGAGAGCCATTATTTTTTCTGGCCTTTCGTTTTAGTTTTTATAAAAAGAAATAGCCCTCCATCTTTTCTCCATTATTCCCGGTTTGTTGACAAATATTCATTCTATTTGACACGAAAAGCTAAATATTCGACGGACAAATATGTGATCTGGATCTATAATGATATGCACTGTCCGGGCGGAGAAATCGCGCGGTCTGTCTTCCGTAATAAGAGAATGAATATCATGAAAAACACTTCATTTACCATCGCAGCCCTGGCGCTGTGCGTGCTTTCCTTTGGCGCATCCGCTGCCACGCCCGTTCCGCCATCAGGCAACCAGGACCATACTCAGGTTGGCATCGCCAAAGCGACTGACGTTGAGGCTGGCTCGAATATCGCCCCCGGTTCCCGAACTACCGGACAATCCATGAGCGATGCCTTTAATGTGCATACGCTGGTGGCCGGCGAGTGGTCATAATATACCAGACCTTTATTTCGTCATACCTCAATTAAGCCGGGTGGAGCGGTACCGGTTTAACGCGCTGTGTTAAAGATTAAGTATGCAATATCATTGCGTCTCTACTATCACGTCCGAATAATATTATCCGGCTTTGACGGGGATTATTCTTGCCTGCAGTAGCAGGATATTCGTCTTTTTATCTCAATCTCTCTTGTTTTCTCCACATTCCGCCATCATTTATACGCTTGCGGCTTTAATCACGTACCAATGATGTGTAAACTACTCCCCGGTGTTATCAGCAGGCGGTGGCAGGCGGGAACGGTCTATCCGGTCGTCCTCCTATTTTCGCAGAGTGAAGCGGGAACTGCGCCTTAACCTGATGATAATTATGATTATATAGTTTTGTATGTGCTCTTTCGTGTGGGGCACCACTGCAAATAAGGACATAAAATGCCTGTAATTACGCTTCCTGATGGCAGTCAACGCCATTTTGACCACGCTGTTAGCCCCATGGATGTTGCGCTGGATATCGGTCCAGGCCTGGCGAAAGCCACCATTGCCGGGCGGGTAAACGGTGAACTGGTAGACGCCTGCGACCCGATCGAAACCGATTCCACTCTCTCTATTATCACTGCGAAAGATGAAGAAGGGCTGGAGATCATTCGTCACTCCTGTGCGCACCTGTTAGGCCATGCCATTAAACAGCTGTGGCCCAACACCAAAAGGGCTATCGGTCCGGTTGTTGATAATGGCTTCTACTATGACGTAGACCTCGACCACACCCTGACTCAGGAAGATATCGACGCGCTCGAAAAACGTATGCATGAGCTCGCCGAGAAAAACTACGATGTCATCAAGAAGAAAGTCAGCTGGCACGAAGCGCGTGAAACCTTCGTGAAGCGCGGCGAAACCTATAAAGTTTCTATTCTTGACGAAAACATTGCTCATGATGATAAGCCGGGTCTGTATCATCATGAAGAATATATCGATATGTGCCGCGGCCCGCACGTACCGAATATGCGCTTCTGTCATCACTTCAAGCTGATGAAAACCGCCGGTGCCTACTGGCGCGGCGACAGCAACAATAAAATGTTGCAGCGTATCTACGGTACCGCGTGGGCAGATAAAAAAGCGCTGAATGCCTATCTGCAGCGTCTTGAAGAAGCCGCCAAGCGTGACCACCGTAAAATTGGCAAGCAGCTTGACCTGTATCATATGCAGGAAGAGGCGCCGGGGATGGTGTTCTGGCACAACGACGGCTGGACTATCTTCCGTGAACTGGAAACCTTTGTTCGTTCTAAACTGAAAGAGTACCAGTATCAGGAAGTCAAAGGTCCGTTCATGATGGACCGTGTGCTGTGGGAAAAAACCGGCCACTGGGACAACTACAAAGATGCGATGTTCACCACCTCTTCCGAGAACCGTGAATACTGCATCAAGCCGATGAACTGCCCGGGTCACGTGCAGATCTTCAACCAGGGATTGAAATCCTACCGCGATCTGCCGCTGCGTATGGCGGAATTCGGTAGCTGCCACCGTAACGAACCGTCTGGCGCGCTGCACGGTCTGATGCGCGTTCGCGGCTTTACCCAGGATGATGCGCATATCTTC
>PJTV01000018.1_pt1 | contig 24829 bp, 27 predicted proteins | sample 1512081 | NCBI WGS metagenome assembly PJTV01 (sample SAMN08177683, study PRJNA422409) | Soil metagenome, whole genome shotgun sequencing project. | isolation source: Soil enriched on wood chips: alkali lignin treatment | place: USA: Madison | collected 2015-01-15 | reverse complement strand
TCAGAGATCTTCGTCTTTCCGGAGACTTCGGATGAATTCAGCCGGAGTCATGTCATTTAATGATGAATGCGTTCTCTCATGATTATATTCCCTGCGCCAGTTGTCGAGTTTGTCCTGCGCATCATCAGCCGGTACTCTTCTGAGTGACCGGCTATTCAGATATTCATGCGGCAGCTCGCTGTTTCATTAGCAACTTCTGCTTCTGGCATAGAGCGGACAAGCTAACTAAGCCAAAGGTCCACAGTGAACGATAAGTGGAAGTTAGCCTAATGACGCCTGGAGGGTTGCAAGCAGTTTATTGAGCTAACCTGCAGATGGTTATGACTATTTTAAACAATAACTCCGATTTATACTGCCTCATACTCACCGCAATTTAATAATGTCGGGCGCCATTGCGAGGCTGCTGAGGTCGCATTCCAGCTCAACATTGTTTTTAGTTATCCAGACTCCTGCTGTAAATCCTCCCCACACTTGCAAACGAAGCTGCGCCCGTTGCCCCCGGAATGCCACTTTGATTAGCGAGGGCGAAAAGGTGGGGTGCAACGAAAACCAGGCAAAGTCACCGATACCCACATTCGTCGCGCGTGGTGCTTGTACGGTGAGGATGACGGTTTTCCAGTCACGGCTATTCGTATCTTCGAACTTGACTTTCAGTATAAAGCCTTCACTCTCCATCTGTCCGCCAAACCGGTCTTTATTGGGATCGTCTGGGAACATGACGGGACGAGAAAAGGCGGGGAGCGCTGGTGAGTCTTCTGAAAATAATTGTCTAGGAAACGCAAAATCGGCTTCCAAAAGGTTATCCCTAGCCGATGGTGGTGAGGTATTTACGCTTTTTTGGCCTGCCCGTAACAGCGTAATTTTTCCGGCGCTGATTTCGCCCTGAAAGATCACCAAAGTGTTGTGCGCAGAAAGCCGACCGGAAGGGGTTCGGTTTGGTGTAAGAACTTTTCGCGTTTTAAGGATATTTAAGTCGCGCGCAAGCCAGCTAAATGTCGGGCCAAACCCCCGCTGAAGCGGCAACTCCCGATGCCAACGGGTATTCAACCGCTCGAACCTGCGGACAATAGCAGGCCTAATGGCATCTACATTCGTTTTGATGTAGTTGGCAATACCGGAAGATAATTCAGCAAACAGCTGATTGGTATAGCGATAGTAAGGCGAACCTGCTGTTTGGGCCTTTGCCAGACTCTCTATTGCCTGCGAGACCGCACTGTGTTGCTGCTGCGAGCGTTTTCCCTGGGCCGCGGAAAGGTGTTTGCTCGCGATGATGACGTGGGTATCAAACGCCCAGGCTGCATGTTCTGTGAGCAACATTAACCAGACGTCATCCTGTAAGGAAAACAGTTCAGAAAAGCGGATCGACAGAAGACCAATAAGTATTGTAGCCCACGGGTCTTTCGATAATACGCTGAAATGTTGTGTGTTAATGATGTCATCCCTGACGGCTTGTGCCTCAGCTGATGTTCCTGCATCCAGTGCACGTACTAGCGCGCGTAATCTGGGGTCGACAGGGGTAATACTCAGCTCAAGATCGTCAGGGGCAAAGGGGGAAGCTACGACGGTGATCTGGGTGCCACCTTGGTACAGTGGCAACAAGCATCGCTCGATTCTCACTTTTTCAATGGTTGCCGTTAATCGGACGCGATGTCCCAGCCGGTGATCGCGTTCAGAATCTTCAGGTATCTGAAGTTCAAGTCGCCCGGAAAACATCTCTATCTTTGATTCACCGCGATAGGTATTGAACGTTTCGCGTCCACGTTGCTCTTCAGACAGGCCGAGTGAAATACGTCTTTTGACCTCAACGGTCGGAATTTTAATCATCTCTGACGCAGGCGTTGCACCAAAAGAACTCCATTCCGCATACGATGAGAGGGGCGCTGCATCAGAGGTAAACCACGGTGGAACCATTGTCTCTGTTTGCTGCTTATCTGAGTCAAAGAAGCTGATTTTACTTCCCGAAGACAATAGGGAAGAAAATGATGGCAGCGTAACCGTATTAGTTTTTCCCTCCTCGACATTAAAAAAAACAGATTGTGGGGCTAGACCCGCAGGTGTTACTTCGGCCCAGTAAATGCCAGGGCTCACATCTTCTGTTGAGAAGGTGCGATTGTCCGGCGTGGCAATCCAGTCGGCAATAGATTGATCACTGTTCTGAATGCGAACTGTGCCAACGGAAAGATCGCTCGGCGCCTCAAAATTCAATGTTGTTTTCATGGGACTGATACCCATTGTTCGAAGAGAGGTTCTTTCGGCTGAAAGAGCTGTGAGAAATAATCGGTGCCATCTATTGCTATAGCATAAAGCGCATTGATGCTCGGCGGTACGGAAGTTTTCCACGGTCCTGGAGCCCGAGTCGCGTTGTTTTTTAACCAGGGAGGAGCAGGTTCATTTCGTTCGCTAATTGCGAAATCATAATATGGCATGCGCTCTGGCGGGTCAGTGCTCACCACAAGGGGGAGCTCAAAGTTTTCCGGATAGACTAAGGGGATCAAATCACTAGGTGTTACGGCAGAATACGGGTCGAAAGGTTCCTTATCACCCCAATGTTCAAAGTAAATACGCCGTAGTGCTTTGAGATCGCTTTGCAAGTCGCGACTGTTTACCCCCCAACGCCCGCGTGAATATCGAGCTGATGAACCGCTGAGTCCTTTCAGGCACGTCTGTGTAAACCGTCCAAATTTTAGATGACTTCCCGCTAAATCCGGCCCTTCGTATGCCAACTGATTCTCCGAGGCGGCACAGAGCAAAGAAACCTGATTACGGCTTACGGAAAACATAGACTCGGTCTCGTCGGGATAAAACGGACAAGGTACTGCCTGCTTAATCAGTTCAAATTGAGGAATAAATTCTCCACACGCGTCGGAAAACAAAAATGCAGCGGAAATGCTCTGGTGTTTTCGTAATCTGTAAGATAGCTCTCCGAGATTAATGTGCGACCACAGATTGGTAGGATTACTGTTTAAATCTTCCAGAAAGACCACCGGTTGCTGCAGGTGTGATGCTCCATGGCCGCAGCAATAGAAGAATGCCACATCGCCCGGTTGCACAGACAAACGCTGATACCAGGCGAAGCCGCGGGTGCCGACATTTGACACCGTAGCCGAATCAACATGCACCGCAGGCACCCATGGGTAGCGATTCTCTGTTGCTGGTGGATCCGAGATTAATACGTCGAGCGTTGCCAGTGGTGCGGCCAGGCGATCCTTATTTTCGATCAACCAGTTGCAGACAAGTTTTGCGCTATCTGCGGCGCTCGGTAATGCAGGAACCGCGCGTAGTTTGGCGGAAACACCTTGTCCGGCTCGGGCGAAGGGGTAATTACCAACGCCAATAACGAAAGCGTGTGTTTTCGGGCCGATGACTTCACGGTCAAAAAGTAGAGGCATTGTATGCTCCTCACAAAATGCCCGACGCGTTCAACCGCTCTCGGGTACGTGCATAGAATTGCGGACGCTGAAAATATTTCGAATGCGCGTCGGTAATGCCAGCCACAGAGTTGAACACAACATCTTCTGCACCTGTATAAATCATGTCAGTACGGAAGGCCAGCGGGTCTATCGGGTCAAAAACGTTGAACCATTTCTTAACGCAATCAGGTCGACGGCGAGATGAACCAGTAGGGGGATTAGAAGACAGGACACCCAGAGCGGCGAAAAGACCGGGTTGCGAGCCCACCGTGAAGAGTGCATCAATTGCAATATCGTCTGGTAATCCGGCGGATGTAGGATCGGTCAACATATCGGCGAGGATTACGCCTCCCATACTGTGGCCGACCACTACCAAAGGCCCTTTACCCTCTTTTTTCGCATTATAAGCTTGGATGAGGTCACTACGAATGACATCCTGAATGGCGTTTCGTGTTTGGCCCTCTTTGAGATAGACAAAAACATCGCCCATAAACAGAGCGACTGCCGGGCTGAGATTTCCGCGAACAGCACCAAAACCCAGGGTTGATGCCGCATTGGAAATACGGTCTGTTACCGCTGAAATTGCATTACTGATGACGCTACCAATACTGAAAGCATTGACGCTTCCTTCTTTGAGTTGAGCACTAATGCTTTGCGTAGACGCATCTGCGGGAAACAGACTATAGCTTTGGTTCGACTCAATAAGAGCAAAGGCATTGCGGAACGCCTGAAACTCTTCTTCTGAAAGTAGGCGGTGCTCATTCTCCGCAGTATCTGCGATTTGTGAACAAATTGCATCAAGTGCGGCAACGGAGTCTTGTTGGCCTACTGCGATGATCGAAACATCGAGGTTGTCGCCGCTAATGGGCCCCATTCCACCACCAAGTCCGGGTACTGGGGAGACATTCAATGAGAATGCGGTGATATCCGCATTTGTCTGAAAGACCCCAGCGGGAATTTGGCTAACAAATTTTCCCCACATTGGTGAATAGAAGTCGACGGGCTGGCCGTCAAAAACCAATTCTTGATAGAGCTTATTGCGGTTGGCAACGGCGCGTACGTAGTCTGCGTCTATGCGTGTTGCAACACCATGAACAAAGACAAGTTGCGGCATGTTTGCTCCCATATTACGTTATTAACGGGATCATGATTGTCCTTATGATGTCTGGCCTTATCCTAAGTACCACTTACGACGCTCAATTTTACAAGCATAGTAAAGCGCAACGCTAAAGCAATATGAGTAGTGTGATTTTTATGCAAAATGGCCGATTGATGATTATTGCTCTAATCACGCAGCGATCCTTGACTTGCGCTCTGTTGATTAACGCTGATTGTTGTAAGCTTTGGCTCGGGGCGTACAGGAAACGCTGATGCTAAACCCTGAGCTATAAAGGCATATGGCATAATGCAACCGAAGGCGACAACTTTGTTGATATTTGCTGCGCTCGTTATTTTGAAAAATAAGGATTTGCAAGAGTGCTGTGTTAAGTTCTTAACTGGCTATTCTGCTGCTTTATTTTGAGGAAGGTCGATGACATCAGGTGCCCCTAGTAACTCTCGCGCCATCTGTAATGCAGACCCCAATATTGGCTAGTAAATTCGGGTCTGCCTCCCTCTTTGGCACTTTCCGCTGCGGGCAGGTAAGCTGGTGGGGTAGAAGTAAAAATAAAAAGCCCGCCGGGCGGCGGGTTGTGGCGTTAGTGGACCACCGCGGTGGCGTTGGAGCCCAGCAGATCGGTGGTAATATCCGGCTTAGTGGTTTGATTAACAAGGTTTCGGAACAAGCTATAGCACGCCAAGTGGACTTGCCCCAGGGGATGGTGCAGGAGGTGGTCATTGATGTCAGAGGGCAGATCTTGACTGATGAAATTCGACGAAAAATCCTTAAAGACATCAGCAGTAAATCAAATGGAATAATTAAAGCTTCGAATATAAGGTTTATCGAAAAATGAGTAAAATTGGTCTCTTAGGTGCTTCAACTATATATGAACTGGGTTCCCCTGATGATGTTGAGCTGTTTTTTAAGACAGTGTCTGAAACTCTCGAACAGGGGCGCAGGGATGCAAGCTATCCTGTGGTAATGTTAAAACTATATAAAAAAGCTTTGAGTTTTGATGAGATAAAAACAGCAAAGCTAGAAATGGACGAGATACAAGCACGCCTTGCAAGGCTTCCCCTGCATAACGAGTTCTATTCAATGTTCGGGGTCGATAAGAATAAAACGTCATGGGACACGCAGGCTGCTGATTTGGGATCGTTTTTCAGTACAATTTTCAAAGCATTTAATATCGCCTATGATATGACTCTTTTCCTTCATGATGACTTTGGTGAATTTGTTCCCATGCTACTTGGGAGAACTGAGATACCCTATGCAATAGAGGATAGTAAAAGACCCGTAGAGGAGTTTGATCGTCTGGCTGATGATGACCTTCCTTTCTGGAAGAGATGATTGATTAGTGTAACCTTTTCCCGCAGTTCGTTGCGGGGAAAGGTTATTTTGTATCATCCTAAAGAAGATTTCGATTCTGCTCATGTATGAAATTACGCGAAGTCTTCACGTCGGGAAAACTCCGAAACACATTTTTAACCGAAGTGTCGGCATTCGAGTGCTAATTCAGTGATACGTACAGAGCACAGCGCGTAAGTAACCTGTCGCACTGTACACCACTGTCTCAGCTTCAGGCGCGAGCGGAAGCTTCATTGTCAGAGCATTCCTTCAATATCCAGCCTCATCCATATGCTCCGCTTCTTTGGCAAGATAAACCAGGTATTCTTCGCATGTCTGTGATTGAGCAAAGAGTCCGCACATGGTTACCTCCAGTCAGATGCCAGACTTAAAATTATAAGTCAGAAGAATAGAGTCGTTACCTCATCCTTACAGGACACTATTTGATAGTTATCAGTATGAAAAATGAACTGCTAAAGGTGCTGATTAGGCATTGTTGAGAGAATGTCTTCTCCAAAACTATATGCAACTGACTGAATTGTATGAGATTGTATTTAAGCTTAAATCAACGGAATTTTCATGGTAAATGGAAGTTAACTTTATGATTTTTATTGGTAAATACACACATTGAAAAGGATGCTTTTCCCATATCTTTGGCGGCGGCTATGCGGCAGGTTATTACGCCTATCTGTGGACCCAGATGCTGGCCGACGACGGCTATCAGTGGTTTGTGGAGCAGGGCGGTTTGACCCTTGAGAACGGTCATCGCTTCCGGGAAGCGATTCTGTCGCGCGGCAATAGCACTGATTTAGCTGAACTTTATCGCCAGTGGCGCGGGCACGATCCACAGATTGAGCCGATGCTGAAAAATCGCGGGTTGAATGCGTAGGGCCATTTCGGGCTGGCACGATAACCGGGCGCGATGCCCGGTTTTTTATCCAATTTTTTCGGCAAAACCGCTGCAAAAGTCTTTCCGAAAATGAATCCTTAAACCAGGTAAAATTTGCAGGAGGATAGAGCCCCATTTTTTCACGTAGCTCAAATTTATAGTGTGATGGACATATCCATGCAACGTAGATCTGTTTGGGCAAGTCTTGATGGGGATGTCGTTTCCTTGATAAACATAAAGCCATGCTTTTCGTAGAAAGTTTGCGCGTTTGGTGTTGAGGTCAGGGTTAGCTGTTTCAGCCCTCTTATCATCGCCTCTTCTTTAATCGTTTCAATAATCAGGCTAGCAAAACCTTTACCAAAAAAATCCGGCAATGTAAAAATAGCTTCTACGCTACCCTCGGTAAGATCCAGATACCCCGTTGCCACCAATCCTGTATCTGGCAGCTCGACAACAAAGAAAGGATTTTCCGTAATTACCTCCCTGTAATGTTCAGGCATCGCTTCGGGTGTCCAGGCTTCAAGTACCTTGGCGCTATAACTTGGCTTACATCCTTCCCGGATAGAAAGGTTCCTTATATTCCAACATTCCTCTGCCTCTTCTGGTACAGCAAGTCTGATTTTCATTTGTTCTTCCTTTTCGTCTTATTATCTTTATAGATTTATCATGAAACGGGTCCGTTTCAACTCTGTTTGGCAAAAGAGTAAAGTCCGCGCCTGGTCCTGTGCAGACGGAGCGTGGAGCCAGCGCTTCGACGCAGAACACTTTCCATCTCCTGGCGGACAGCGAATGACTTCCCATACCTAAAAGGGTATGGCTTGGCATCAATATAGTATTGGAAAGGGGGTTAGACCCGTGATTAAGATTGAATCACCCGCCAGACAGGGCGAACGAATACCCAGACAGAGGTGATCATTCTATGAGTAACGCAATAACTAAAGTTCAGAACGCCAATGCACGCCGTGGCGGTGATGTATTGTTAGAAGTTCTGGAAAGTGAAGGGGTGGAATATGTGTTTGGTAATCCAGGTACCACCGAACTGCCGTTTATGGATGCGTTGTTAAGAAAACCGTCAATTCACTACGTGTTAGCTCTGCAGGAAGCGAGTGCAGTCGCCATGGCGGACGGTTATGCGCAGGCAGCAAAAAAACCAGGCTTTCTGAATCTGCATACCGCCGGTGGTTTAGGCCACGGCATGGGAAATCTGTTGAATGCAAAATGCTCACAGACACCACTGGTGGTGACGGCGGGGCAGCAGGATTCACGCCACACGACAACCGACCCATTATTGTTGGGTGATCTGGTCGGTATGGGTAAAACGTTCGCGAAATGGTCGCAGGAGGTTACCCACGTTGATCAGCTACCGGTATTAGTTCGTCGGGCCTTCCACGATTCTGACGCTGCACCGAAAGGCTCCGTTTTCCTGTCGCTTCCGATGGATGTGATGGAGGCGATGAGTGCTATCGGCATTGGCGCGCCTTCTACTATCGACCGCAATGCAGTCGCGGGTTCGTTACCTTTGCTGGCGAGTAAGCTGGCGGTATTTACTCCGGGTAACGTCGCACTGATTGCCGGCGACGAAATCTATCAAAGTGAAGCGGCCAATGAGGTTGTTGCTCTTGCTGAGATGCTTGCCGCTGACGTGTACGGTTCAACATGGCCGAACCGGATCCCCTACCCAACAGCACACCCTCTCTGGCGGGGCAATCTGTCCACGAAAGCGACGGAAATTAACCGAGCATTAAGCCAGTACGATGCTATTTTTGCCCTTGGTGGTAAGTCGCTTATCACTATTCTTTATACCGAAGGTCAGGCAGTGCCGGAGCAGTGCAAAGTGTTCCAGTTATCAGCCGATGCGGGCGACCTGGGACGCACCTACAGTAGTGAACTCTCAGTGGTTGGCGATATTAAATCATCGTTAAAGGTGCTACTTCCTGAACTGGAGAAAGCCACGGCAAACCATCGCCGTGATTATCAACGCCGTTTTGAAAAGGCGATTAATGAGTTTAAATTGAGCAAAGAAAGTCTGCTCGGGCAGGTTCAGGAACAACAATCTGCTACGGTAATTACGCCGCTGGTGGCGGCGTTTGAGGCAGCAAGGGCGATCGGACCAGATGTGGCCATTGTTGACGAGGCGATTGCCACCAGCGGCTCGCTTCGCAAGTCTCTCAACAGTCACCGTGCGGATCAATATGCCTTTTTACGCGGCGGTGGCCTGGGATGGGGGATGCCCGCGGCGGTGGGCTATTCACTCGGTTTGGGAAAAGCGCCTGTGGTGTGTTTTGTGGGAGACGGCGCGGCGATGTACTCCCCTCAGGCTCTCTGGACGGCCGCACACGAAAAACTGCCAGTCACCTTTATTGTCATGAATAACACGGAATATAACGTATTGAAAAACTTCATGCGTTCACAGGCGGATTATACGTCGGCCCAAACAGATCGCTTCATCGCAATGGATTTGGTTAATCCGGCAGTGGATTATCAGGCACTGGGTGCCTCGATGGGGCTGGAGACCCGAAAAGTTATCCGTGCCGGCGATATCGGCCCGGCCGTTGAGGCCGCACTGGCGAGTGGCAAGCCTAACGTGATCGAAATCATCATCAGTAAAAGTTAATCGTTAATCCGTCCGGCCTGTGCCGCATCCAGTTTATCCCTGATACTGCGGCACAGGTTCACAAAACCCGGTAAAGCCGGATTAGTGTTCTTTGCCGACCACATCAGCATATTCTCCACCATATTCGGATTTTCCAGCTTCCGGTAAACCACACCGCGTAATTGAGCATTCTCCATACTGGCGGGAATAAGCGCGACACCAACACCATGGGCCACAAAATTCATCACAGTCTGCTGCACGGAGGCTTCCAGACCTATTTGCGGACTAAATCCAGCTTTGAGGCACTGATGAAGGATGGAATCATAGAGCATCGGAGCGCTCTCGCGCGGAACCGTGATGAACGGGTCATCACAGAGTGATTCAAGCCTGAAATGCTCGTGTTGAACCTGGGGGTGGTTGGCAGGGAGGGCGGCAATGAGCGGCTCACGCAAGAGCACCAGTGAATGAATCCCCGGCGTGGCCGTCTCGGAGAAGCTGATTGCCGCGTCCAATCTGCCATCCTGTAATGCGGCGTGTAAATCAGAGGGGACCCTCTCCTGAAAATGCAACTCCACGTCCGAACAGGTATTCCTGTGCTGCATCGCAACATGCGGCACAACGCTATAGCTGGCATACATTGTTGCGCCTAATTTCAGAACCCCTTTCTGCCCTGATTCTATTGCCCGTACGTTATTACAGGCCTGCTCCAGCATTGCCAGCATCGCGCGACAGTCCAGCAGAAATTGCTCCCCGGCAAGGGTTAAACTGACCCCTTTTGCGGCCCGGTTAAATAGCTTTGCACCGAGGATAGTTTCCAGCTGGGCTATTTGCCGGCTTAAGGGAGGCTGCGAAATATTAAGTTGACTGGCGGCTTTGCCAATGTTTCCGGTTTCAGCAACAGTGCAAAAGTTAATCAACTGATTAAGGGTTGGTTTCATAAGCATTCCTGAAGCGGGTTCATACCTTCCAGGGTATCACTTGTTTGCCGCAGAGGGGCATATGAAATTAAGCGTTCTGGCGTTCGAGTTGAAGCAGGTGTGTGGCAATTCCCCATCTGATTGCCAGGCATTTCCCATCCCGGAAATCGAACACCGAGTAACTTGCATTAGGGTGAGCGTACCGCGAAAAGTTATCAATAGTCCCTTCTTTAAGCACCGCCAGCACGCCCTGGCTGACTTGCCCGTGCGTGACAATACAGATGCGCTGATGTTCTGTGGCTTCTGGTAGGTTGTGTATGAAACCTGTTACTCGTCGGGTTGCTTGTGCTAATGACTCTCCTTGTGGTGGGCAATACTCGGCATCATGTGTGAATAACGCATGCGCATCGTGGGGACGTTGTTGCATGAGTTGTGACGTTAACATACCTTCGAACTGGCCAAAGGCCTGTTCTTTGAGGGCCGGCTCAGCTATCAATGGGCAACGAAAATGGTCAGCCAGGCGCTGTCCCATTTGCCAGGCACGACCAAGCGGAGACGTGTAAACGCAGTCTACCCGGTAATCACTCGCTGCAAACGCGGCAAGTAAAGCTGATGTTTGGCGCTCCCCGCGGGGGGTTAACGCACTGTCACTCTGTCCCTGAATTATTCCTTTTATATTCCACTCTGTTTCCGCGTGTCGAACAAGTATCACTTGCATCATTAAATGGCCATGTATGTTGTTGATTTAAATTCTACCGTTTAGACAAATCCCTTTAATAGCGTGGGATTTTTAGCACTGGACGAAGACAGGTTCTGCCTCCCCGCTTTCCTTGTATCTGACAGCATGTAGTGATGAGATACCGTCTCTGAAATCGAGTTAGCCATCCCATTCCCTTAATCAGTGACGCCTGGTTAGGAATGTGCTGCAGACAATCCAAAAAACGCGCCAGGCAATGACCCGAGCCAGCACGCTTGTCAAATGGGATGGCTAGAATGACAAACAGCGATTGTCTTCAGGACATTTTCGCTTCGACGTTTAACTCAGCATTTATAATATCGCGTATATTGACGAGTGCATTGCGCACCGCGGCGCCTCCTGCATAAAACAGTAATTGCAGGACAACCTCGATGATTTCTTCTCTGGTTGCCCCTGCATTTAGCGCTGCCTGAGCGTGTGCCCTCAATTGTGGAACCGTATGACCCAGAGTGACGCAGGAAGCAATGACAACCAGCTCCCGCGTTTTAGCGTCCAGCCCCGGGCGTGCAAGGATGCCTCCCATAGCCCATTCGATCGAGATATCAGTAAAATCAGGGCACAAATCGGCCATGTCCTTTCGTAGTTCTTCTCCTGCGCCATTTCCATACAGCTCATTAAACAATCTCATTCCTCGCTCACGGAGCTCTGTATTGGTCATCATTTTTAACCCTCCTGCACTAAGTGAAAACAGATTAAAACCCGCTGGTGAAATTTGATAAACAGCGTTATGTTTTTATCTTTAACAAGCCAGGCTTGATAATAGTGAATAAACTGGAAAGTATGGCGGTGTTTGTCCGCGTCGTGGACAGGGGCAGCTTTAGCGCTGTTGCTGAAGAGATGCGAATCAGCGGAACCATGGTTGGGCTGCATATCAAAGCGTTAGAGGAACATCTCGGCGTTCGCTTACTTAATCGCACAACGCGTCGGCAAAGTCTGACCGATTTTGGTCAGGGTTATTATCAGAGTTGCCGCCGGATATTAGCTGATATTGAAGATAGCGAGTCACAGGCATTTGCTCTTCACCAGAAGCCACGTGGAAAACTGAGAGTAGGTTGCCCAGTCTCCTTTGGTGTCCATGCGCTTTCGCCTGTTACTGCTCAGTTTCTTATTGAATGGGCTGATATGGCAGTAGACCTGGTGCTGAGCGATAAATCGATGGATATGGCAGATGAAGGTTTAGATGTCATGATTAAGATTGGTGAGCTCCTGCATGTTAATACACTTGTTGCCCGTCCGATAGCGCCATATCGCTCAGTCATGTGTGCATCTCCGGCCTATATAAAACGGGCAGGGGAACCCATAACACCTGAAGAGTTATGCCATCATCGATGTCTTGGGTTTGCCCATCCCATTGCAGCGAATGAATGGACACTTCAGAGGGAAGGCAAACCTGTCAGAGCTCCGGTAAACATCACGATGACCTGTAACAATGGGGAAGCATTGCGAAGGGCAGCATTGAATGGATTGGGAATTATTATGCAACCCGAGATCCTGTTGGCTGAAGATTTGCAACATGGCCGACTGCTGCCTCTGATGTCTGAATTTCAACCATTAGCTAAGCCAGTGCATATATTGACCTTTGCAAACCGTCAACAGTTACCAAAAATCCGTTTATACGTTGATTTTTTATTGAAAAATTTCAGTGCATCACTCTACGCATTGAACCTTGAATAAATAATGAATTGTACGCGGCTACGGTTGACCGAATGCCGCGTCGGTGGCAGAGAGGCACCATCTGACGTTGATAATACGTAATAATTCGCCTTTGTTCCTGAACACTCCCGAACGTGCGTCCCTTTTTAATCTTGACTTTGCATAAGATTACTCGGTATGTTTCTCATCGTAGTGTATTATGCCAGATGAAATAAAGCCGTCTATAGCGTGGGTTATATCGTTAAAATGATATATTCGCGCTAATGATTTTTATCCAGGGAAGCAATGAATAAGGAAGTGCGCGAGTGTCTGATTGGAATATTATTGTGCTGTCTCTATTTTCAGCGACGTACCTGCCTTTGTTCTGGTTCGTAGGCATGCGGATAGCCTCTGAGGACATTCTCAGAAAGAGTAAATTTTACGAAGCGGATCCAAATGTGTTAGTCCCTGGATGGGCGAAGACATGCACGACGGTATTCTGTGTTTTGCACTACTGCCTATTCCTCATACCTTTGACTATGATTGACTGGTTACATGGCTTGGCTGCATTTGGAGCAGGGATTCTGTTGCTTGTGTTTCTCCCTTTATTCAGGAAAAGCTATATGCCTGTTTTTAAAGCACACGCTCTGTGCGTTCACAGGAGGGACCCTTCAACAGGACGATTATTAATTCGTGTGTTGAAGGCTAAGTCTTTTGGTTGAAAATGGTCTGTTTAGCCTTTATTCATATTACGTAAGTCTTCTGGCAAACCAGGTCCTTCTGGTAACCAACCCAGATGAGTCTGGGTAGCTTTGCCTGAAGCACCAGGATCAACATGAGCCAGTGCCAAACGAACCACGATAATGTTTACCCATTGAGGCAGCGTCTTCTTCTGTCGCTCCACGAGGAAATAAGGCGGAGGAGACAGGCGCATCAGTTTCACGAGTAAGTCCATGGATGCTATTAGCTGCTGAGATAGCCGGTATGGTTTGCCTTTTATTCATACATCATTCAGTGCACTTCAACATCAAGGCGTTAAGGTTGCGTTAACAAACAGAAGCAATACTGATGTGGCCGATCCCCTTATAAAATGGCCAAATGATGAACGAACAACTTCGCAATGCGCTTCCGCACAAAGACACCCCTTTTTTCCGCATGCTGCATATTATTGTCGCCACCCTGATTCTGCTGCAGATCATTAGCTCTAATCTCACCGAAAGTGAGGCGCTTCGCGACGTAACTCTGACCGGGGCCGTGACATGGTTTCATGTTATCTCTGGATTCGCGCTGATGGTTCTTGGTGTAGTGATGCTGGTATGGATGCTTAAACAACGCGGGTTTCGTTACTATTTTGCCTGGTCGTCCCTTGATTTTCGCGGTGTAGTTGAAGACATTAAAATGCTAATGACATTTCGTCTTCCTGAAGCACATGCCGGTGGCATAGCGGCGATGATCCAGGGGCTTGGCGTACTTGCTTTGTTGGCGGTCGCACTCTGTGGAGGGCTCTGGTTTGTACTGGACACCGCGCCAGGGACGTCAACGGCGCTGGCAGAAGCGGTCCTGCATTTGCATAAATTTCTGACGGTGTTCATTGAAACCTATTTCTGGGCACATGGTGCGATGGGATTGCTGCATATCTTCCTCACCTTTCGCAGTCAAAAGAAACATCCCGTTGTTGGATAAGGTTGTGCTCTCTCGCTAATCCCGATGAGGATGCGTATTAAAAGGTAAAAGGCATGCATCTTGAACGACACAGCATTGAAAGCGTCGGTTGGTTAAGGGCGGCGGTCCTGGGAGCGAATGACGGGATTGTCTCAACCGCCAGCCTGGTGCTCGGCGTGGCGTCTGCAAATACCAGCCCTTCGGGCGTGTTGCTGGCCGGTGTCGCCGGGCTGGTTGCTGGCGCCATGTCGATGGCAACAGGGGAATATGTTTCGGTATCATCCCAGGCGGATACGGAAACCGCCGCGCTTGCCGAGGAAAAAAGTGAGCTGGACGCAGATTATCAGGGAGAGGTACGGGAGCTGACGTCTCTTTATATCCAACGCGGAGTGGAGCCTGCGCTTGCCCGCCAGGTTGCAGAGCAACTGATGGCTAAAGATGCCCTCGAGGCCCATGCCCGCGAAGAGTTGGGATTAACGGATACTCATTCTGCGCGACCTTTGCAGGCGGCCATTTTTTCGGCCGTGAGTTTTTCAGCCGGGGCGGGGTTACCCTTGATCGTTGCAGTGCTATCGCCAGCAAAACTGACTGTTATCGCGATTTTCCTATCCACTCTCTGTTCACTGGCTGCTCTTGGCTATTTCTCTTCCGTGGTGAGTAACGCACCGCCTGTCAGAGCTATCAGCAGAATTACGTTCTGGAGCACGCTGGCCATGCTTTTTTCGATGGGGATTGGGCGCATAGCCGGGCAGGTACTGCTGTAAAATTGCTAAATTATCAAACACACCTTTAGAGAATGAGCTATTTAATCTAACGTCCATATCGGGGTAGTCTTTAAATATAGCGAAATAACTTGTTATATAAATCTCGCTACAACGATATCTTTCATTGGCAACGTGGACGAAAAAATGGTTTTGATGGCTACTATGTTTCTGTATTCTCTGGCTCTGTCGTTTTCGCCCGGGCCAGTCAATATGGTCATTATCTCTTCAGGTGTTATGCATGGCTTTAGAAAAACATTCGCCTTCGTATCCGGTGCGACTCTGGGTTTCACCCTGTTGCTTATCTTTGTTAGTTTTGGGTTATACGCAGTCATTGCCTCGCACCCATCATTTTTCAAATACCTGAATGTTCTCGGCTCGATTTTTATACTGTATCAGGGCTATAAAATTGCCACATCGCAACCTGATTGGTCATTAAAAAAGGGAAATGCACCCGGATTTGTTCAGGGAGTGTTAATGCAATGGTTCAACCCAAAAGCCTGGGCTGCCTGTACCTCTGGAACTACCTTGTTTTCTGAGCCATCAACCAGTCTGCCCCTAATACTATTCATTATTATTTACTTTTTTATCTGTTATATCTCATTATCAATTTGGGCAATATTCGGTGATAAAATGTCAACATTTCTTCAGGGAAGGGCACAAATGCGTATCTTTAATTTCTTGATGGGCGGGTTTTTATGCGTTATCGCATGTTATATGCTTTACCCACAATGATTTTAGCTGTTCAAAGCTTATGTTGTTCCATAGCGTTATAAATGTAATTAATTAGTTTATAGGCGGCGCTGCTGGTTGATATATTGGCGGGCCAAATGGCATAAACTTTTAGCGGCTCTAATGACCAGTCAGGAAGTACTTCATGCATCTCCCCGAGTTTAACATCATTTTCGCAGAGGAAACGGGGAGGTACGGCAAGCCCTATGTTCTGTTTGGCAAGGACATAGGCAGCTTCAATGTTATCAACGCATACCATAGGAGCATATTTAATGACCGCCAGTTCGCCATTTTTATGCCTGAACTCTCGAATGTTCTCTCTCATTGTTAACCCAATCCACGGCAGGGATCCCAACTCAACGGGATGCTTAATGGGGTGGTGCTGCATGAGCAAATCCTTAGACGCCACCAGTTGTCGTGGTAGAACAAATAGATGTCTTGCTTTGAGTGAACTGTCCGGGAGTTCGCCAATACGGAAGGCGACATCAATGCTATCGGCGATGATGTCCTCGCGCAGATCACTATAAGAAATACTCAGGGAAATATCCGGGTTTTCTTTGATAAAATTCGCCAGATGGCGGGTGAATGGACCGTTTAAAAAAACAGCAGGGAGGGAAATGCGCAGCTTGCCGACGGTAGAGATAGAGCGTTGTTTAAATTCAATGACGCCCTTTTCATACAGCTCCAGCATCGATCTGGCGGTCTCCAGCAAACTGATGCCATCCTGGGTTAGAGAAATTTTTCGCGTATTTCTGTACAGCAAGGCGCTATTGAGGTTTTTCTCAAGTCTGGATAAATGTGTGCTTGCTGTTGCGGTCGTCAGGCCTAACGCTGCGGCGCCACCTGAGATAGAACCTCGTTCTACAATTTTGGCAAATACTATCAGGTAGCGGATGTCATCGATCATTTACAGTCCTGTGTTCACTCAGTAATGCTGGGCGTGGAGCCAGCAAAAGCGTTAATCCATCATAGAATTAACATATCCTATTTTCATCATCGGCAGCATAATTTTTCAAATGCTTCTCAACGCTGGCTAACCGGTTCCCCGGTATGGAGATTTGTGCTTCAATGGGCAGGCAGAAATCCTCGAAGCATCATCGGTAATATTCCCCGTCAGGAGGTAAGTTTGCACATTGATACCCATCGTTTGCATCTTCGCCCGGTCATGGCTTCCGATGTCGACGATCTGTACCGAATTTATGGCGATCCCGCGACCAATACCTTCAACCCCGCAGGACCGTACCCGAATATAGACTATGCGGAAGTTGTCCTGCGGCGCTGGCTCGCGCACTGGCAAACGCACGGATTCGTAAACTGGGCAATATCAATGCGCAATACCCCTGAACACATCATTGGCTTTGGTGGCGTCAGTCTACGCAGTTATAACGATGTCACCATTAACAATCTTGGATATCGGTTTTCTACTGAGGCATGGGGAAAAGGCCTGGCCACCGAGTTTGCGATTGGCGCGATGAGATATGGCTTCGAGGTGCTTAAACTTGTGGAGATGTCAGCGGTTGTCCGGGCTAACCATCTGGCTTCGCAGAAAGTTCTCGAGAAAGCCGGGATGAGGTACATTAACGATATTGCTGATATAAAAGATGCGCCGCCAAGCCTGCTTTATTCATTGACGTTAAACGAGTGGTTAAGCCAGATCAGTGGCTGTACATAACGTTTAGGTTAACCCTGGCGACGGGTAATGACGCGGTCGCCTTGGGGGTCTTTCCGGCAAACCTGCTGGCTTGCCCACGAAGATACTCTTAGACATCCGCCCCCAATTTTATGCTGGTATTATGGGAGTAACCGCTGCGCGTCACGCCTGCTTTACCCCATACAGCGATGTGCTTTTTATTAGCTAAATGCGCACGTAATAATAAAAATAATTTCTTCAGCTTTATTCATTTTCAGAATTATCGCACAAGGTCTTACCTTAATCTGAAATGGCTGAGGGATAGTTGTTTTTGAAAACTTATACCCCGTATTATTTGATAATCATCTTTATCTCTGAAAAGGTCGTGTATGAGTAATTTTGTGCTATTAGCCCTGGCGGTGGTGTTATTGTTAACATCATTATTTTGTGGTCTGTCATATGTTAAAGACAGAAGGAAGCTTAAGATGCGTTTTAACAAAACCCGGCGTTAATGGGTTGCTATTGAGGATAGCGCAAGAGCGATGGCCGAGAATCGCGCCAGCTCTTGCTTAGTATCAATCTGGAATTTTTTCATGATGTTTATTTTGTGTGAAAAAACCGTCTTATGGCTGATGCCCAGCTCTTGCGCTATCTGTTGATTGTTCATTCCCGTTTTTATCGCATCGATAATATAAAGCTGCGATTTGGTCAATGTTAGTCGCGGGCATTTAAGGCAGCGTCTGCTGTCTTTTTCCGCCCCCCCAGCGACGGGTTTACTTAATGCCGTCAGGCGGTTTGCAATTTGCTTTTTAATGCTGCGGAGATCGGCGTTGATACTGATAAAACAGGCATCACGCAGACAAAGCGGCAAACGGTCAACCCGGGCACAGCTGTCGCTGGGGACAAAAACAAAGACAGGCGTCTGTTGCGGTATCTTCTTGAAGTACGGGTGACACAGGTAATGTTCACCGGTTTCCATTTCCGTAAAAAGCACATCAGTCTGGCTAATGATGTCAGATGAATATTCGTGAAGGGAAAAGGGCGTACAGATATTTTCTTCGATTGCGATCTCGATCAGTAGCTCGCAAATTCCCCGCTTCAGATAAATATTTTCAGTGTTAATTAAAAAATCAGGCATAGTGATGATGAACGCGAAATGGATTAAGGTTGATAAAATTCTTTGAAGCAAATTTGTTTTGCGAATATGGTCTTAGGATATTTCTAATAACAAACAAAAGCAATAAGTCCAAAATTGGACTTATTGCTGTGTGGATGATATAAGATTTTTAAAATCAGTGAGTTACGTATATGAGTCGCATAGAAGTTGTCGGCAATTTGGCACAAACTGCTTAAATTGCTTATATTGCATGCGTTAATTCTGGTCTCAAATATATTAATCAAAGTAATTTATTCACTGTGTGAATTGCTATTTCAAAAATACGTTGTGCAGGCGCAGATCCTCGATGAGATCGCGCCTGAGCGAAGCCAGGAGTTGTCTTTGACAAAAAGGGAGCGAGGTATTGTCCCGCCGCTGCGGAGGGTGAACAGCAACGGCGTACAAAAGAATCAGTTATCGGGGTTGTTGGAAATGCCTTTCCAGACCATCCCCAGGCCGAGCAACATCGACGCGAAGAGGGCGAACAGGGTGGTGGAGATAAAAATACCGGTCATGGTGGTGCCTCAGAAAGTGCGTATGCAGGTTATTAGGCACGGGACGGAGAGAAAGGTTCCTTGCAGGGCTGACTATTTTTCCGTCAGGGTTTGCCGGCTGATGCCAGCAAGGTAATGGCTTGTCAGCGCGCCTCGGGCGGCGGAGCGAGCCGCTGGTGAGGAACGCGCTTATCACTGCAGTTGTAAAGGGCAAAACGGACGGTGGGGATGGTGGCGCGGTCCGGGCGTTGACATCCCTTTGAACAAGTTATATATACATGTCGCTTCTGTTTATTGAATGTTAAACAGCATCAGTTATGGGACTCAGAAGCGCCACTGCCCCCGCCGTCGGGCGGGGGTCACTCTGCCACCCGGCCTGGTTATTTTTTCCTGTGGCGAGTGATAAAAAATTTTATTTTCGCTCTTGAAAAATGCACTGCAGATATTATTTTATATAGCGGACAAGCAATGCTTGCCTTTATGTTGAGCTTTTGAATGGATATTCAGGAGGTTAATTATGGCACTCAAAACCTTGTCAGCACTCCCTGTTTTCGCTGATTCGCTTTTTGCCGATCGTTTCAACCGCATTGACCGTCTTTTCAGCCAGTTAACTGGCGATACGCCGGTGGGCGCCTTGCCGGCCTATGATTTGCAGAAAATAGATGACAGTAATTTCCTGCTCAGCGTCAGCGTGCCCGGCTGGAAAGATGAGGAACTGGAAATAGAGACCGTCGGCGGTAATCTGCATATTACCGGCAAACGTGGAGAAACTGATTCCGGGACCGACGGTAGCCAGCGCTGGATATATAAAGGCATCCGCCGCGCTGATTTCCAGCTGAGTTTCTCGCTTCCTGAACATGCCCAGATTAATCAGGCACAGCTGGATAGTGGGATCTTAAAGGTGACTATCCATCAGGAGATCCCGGAAAGCGAAAAACCGCGCAAAATTGCCATTGAGAGTCACGGCCGGGTGATTGAACACAAGGTCTGATTCGGCGACAGTTCAGACGAGTATTCGCTAAGGCCCGCGCAGCGGGCCTTTATTTTTCCACCCGAACTGACGCGATCGGTCTACTGCCGACGAGAGAAATCGATATGCTATTCTTTTAACTGGCGCGATGCTGCTGTTATTCCTTTGATATTTTGTGAGGGGTCTGAATGACAGACGAGATGAGTTACGATGCAAAACCGACCTCAGCGCTAACGGCGGAAGTGGCTCAGATGCTGGTTGCGCGGGGCTGGCGGCTAACCACGGCAGAGTCCTGCACCGGGGGCAATCTGGCGGCGGCGCTCTGTGCTCAGGCGGATACCGCGGCGTTTTATGATACCGGCGTCGTCACTTTCAGCGATGAAGCCAAACGAAACGTGCTGCAGGTTCGTGCGGAAACCCTGGCGGTACACAGCGCCGTCAGCGAAGCGTGCGTCCAGGAGATGTCGACCGGTATTCTGGCAATGGCTGACGCCGATATCGCCATCGCCATCAGCGGCTACGCGGGACCGGAGGGCGGGGAAGATGGTACCCCCGCCGGCACGGTATGGTTTGCCTGGAATTTTCGCGGCCAGACTGAAACCAAACGGATGTGCTTTGCCGGCGACTGTGACCGTGGTGGCGAAAGCGGTACGATATGCCCTGGCGGCGCTGAGCGAAAAGCTTGCCCACTGGCAATGACGATGCCCGGGTGCGCGTCCTTACAGGTCTGTTGCCTGGCGCGCTACCGGCCAGCAGATCTCCCCGATGCCGTTAAGGCAGGGGCGGGAAAAGAGAAATCCCTGAAACAGGCGAATGCCTACCGACTGCAGCCAGCACCACTCCTCAATGGTTTCGACGCCCTCGGCGACCACGGTGATGCCGAGATCTTCACAGCAGCGCACGACCGAGGCGACAATCGCCTGTTTGGTGCCGCTAATATGAATATCGCGCACCAGTTCCGCATCCACTTTGATTTTATCAGGCTGAAAGCGGGTCAGGAGCGACAGACCGGAGTAACCGGCGCCAAAATCGTCGATGGCCAGTTTCATGCCGGCCACGCGCAGCGCTTTGAGTACTTTGCGGAACTGGTCGAAACAGGAGATAACCTCCGTCTCAGTCACCTCGATCAAGACCTGTTCTGGCCTGAGACCTGCCGCCAGCAGGTTGTCCATCAGCCAGCCAACGGCGTCAGGATGGTTATACAGCGAGCCTGGCAGCAGATTGACCGCCAGCTGCTGTTTGCCGAGTGGAAGGCGGGCGGCGAGAGAGAAGGCGAACGCTTTGCTCTCAAGGTCGAAACGGTAGCGATCTTCCGCTGCAATGGCGGCAAACATTTCCACGGGTGAGCCGCCGGTTGGGCTGCGGATCAGGGCTTCAAAGGAAGAGACCCGCCTTTTGGCCGGCTCGACGATGGCTTGCCGGGCGAACTGGCAGGGCTGATCCGTCAGGTTGCGCGGCGAGGCATTGCCCACTGCGGGAGTCATCGACCAGCGAGAAGGCTGCAGAGACTCGGGCAGGCAATAGCGCCCGCCGTCGGCGATAAAGGCGCTAATCAGTCTGAACATGCGGTCATTGATCGGCTCAGTTTCACCAAAGGTGCTGAAGCGCAGGATCTCTTCTACCGCAGCATCATTCTCATGATAGCGGAGATCCAACATCCGCATACCGACGTCCCGAAAACGGCGATAGGCCGAGTAGTCGCGCATCAGCTCCACCACGTCGCGATGGCGGGGGTCGCATTGTATTGCGCTGAATAACGACTCGAGGATTTCCTCATTTCCTTCCAGCACCTGGAAGAACTGCTGGCCATTAAACAGCAGAATGCCGGTTATCCCGAGGGGCATATTTTTCCCGCTGGCGCGATGAATAAGGGCGTCAAGATCGATCAGTGGCCAGGCAGGATCAACCTGGCTGCGGTAAATCAAGGTGGTTAGCATAGTCATTCCGTTCGCTGTAGCAGAGCCCGATGGCCTGTACAGAGCGAAAATAGGGAGGTAGGGCCATACCCTCAAGGAGGAGGCCAGCATTTTCTGACATTCAACCAACCGTGATGTCCGCTACGCGGAACGGGAGATTCACATGGTGATTCCCTCCACTCTACAGGGAATCGGATGTTTAGCTATCTTTTTCTCAATATCGTTGCTAAAAGACAATAACAGGCCATACATTTCTTCTAAAACTCGGGGGCGGAGACTGAACTTAGCGATTAAATAATGGCTGTCAGGAATTATCCTACCACGCTATGACGTGTTCTGGAAAAAAAGAAATGAGCTTGCATGGACAATATGAGGTCAATATTATCTACGCCAATCAAATTCTTTTTATTTTTCGAGGTTGTCATGGGTGATTTGCTTATTGTTTTATGTTTGATTTTTTGCCCCATTATTTCTTTGTGGAGCGGTATTTCCTATATTAAAGAGAGGCGTAAAAGACGTTATGTCTTCCGTTCCAGAAGATAATGAGTTAGCATAATAATATTTTACGAGGTTAACGTCTGGCGAGTATCTGGACAAGATTGTTGAATTGCTGACGACTCTTTAAATGGAACTTATTCATAATGTTCTTTTTATGCGAATGGATCGTTTTGTGACTAATTTTTAGTACAGTGGCAACTTCATGCGGGCTCAGGCCAATGCTGAACGCGTAGATGACTTTGGTTTGCGCGTCGCTCAATGACTTACAGGGACAATTTATGCAGCGACGCAGACGATTAAAGGGAGAGCCATGCTGTTCCGTTAAGGGGCGTTGAATTGCATGACCTATCACCTCCTTAAGAAGATGAACGGCGGTGTGCGGGTGTATAAATACCGCATGCTTAAAACAGTTGGGTAAGTGATCGATGACGGTAACCTCTTCATCATTCAGGAAAATAAAAAGTTGATAATTCTCTGTAGCGTGCTGTAAAAGTTCATGGCATAAGTACCATTCTCCCGCCACCATTTCCGTGAATATGACATCGGCTTGTGCAATCGACGCCGGCTTCCATTGCTGAGAAAACTGATAATGCGATCGCTCGCACGCCTGCATCGTTTCATTGACCAGTTCGGCAATCGCAACCCGCAGATAGTGATTTTTTATATTGAACAAAAAATTCGTCATATAACTTCCCTGTTGGGTATTAAAATGATATCAGGATAAATTAAAACATATAATGGCAATGCGCCGAATATTTTAGACGAGATAATCTAAGGGATGTTTTACACTAATGCAATATTCGCTGGAGAAAGTGGGATAACGGCAGGTGAGCATACGAAAGTTCCTAATAAACAAAACGTTAAACATATGTCTGTTAGGTTTTTCACTGATAATTATTTTTTTATTTTTGCCGTGCATAAAAAGCTTAGTGCTGTCCGCCGCCTGTTGTTAAAATTAGAGGAGGATAAGACTACAGGAAGTATGCGGTATCTATGAAGCAGATGCTCTATTTAAAAATGCTGGCGTGGCTGGAAGATAATATCTACTGTAACCCGTCTATCGATGACCTGGCGCAGTATATGGGGTATTCGCGCCGGTTTGTCTATGAGGTGTTTTATCAGTATGGTCAGTTACCCATCGGGCAGTATATCCGGCTGCGGCGGTTGACCATCGCGGCGGTGAGTCTGCGATTAACACGGCAACCGATCGCCGCCATTGCCTGGCAGTTAAGCTATGACTCGCCGCAGACTTTTTCCCGGGAGTTTAAGAAGCGCTTCTCGCTCTCGCCACGGGAATACCGTTGCGCCGTGCACTGGGACACGGCTTTGCTGTTAAAGAAATTCGACCCGGAGGGTGAGAGCCTGCCTCAGGCCCGTTTCTGTTCACTGCCCGAGAGGGTCTATCGTGGCTCTCCAATGAAGTATGAGCTGCGCCTGTCGGATATGGTATTGCAAAGCACGTCGAAGACGGCTGTCAGACAAAAGGTTGACCGTTTTTTTACCGCCGGCGGTGGCCGTCTCTCTGTGTTATCCGATTATTATGCGGCGAGTAACAATGAGCTTAACGTCGAGGTTAACGCTTTTGTCGGTTGTCATCGGGAGCGAGGGGCGCTGCCCGCGCTGACGACGAACAGCACGTTGACGACAAGGCCTGGGCTGTATGTTGGCGTTGAATTCTATGGCAGTTGGGCGCGTTACGCCCGTTTATCCAGCGATCTGTATATGGAGTTGCTGCCAGCGCTGGGAGCAAGCCGCCGGGAGGGAGTCGACATTGAATGCTTTCTCGAGCGTCATACGGAAGGTGGGCCAGCGGCGGAAAGGCGCTATCGCGTACGCTATTTTATTCCGGTGACGCTGTCTGGTGAGGTGACAGCGCGGCCAGCGCCCGGCTAACTAACAGATGACAAATAAAGGTGGCCCGGTGGCCACCTTTCACGAATATCACAACACAAACCACAGCAGCCAGGTGATCAGAAAGCCCGTCACCCCCATGATGGTCGTCAATACGGTCCAGGTTTTTAACCCGTCCGGCACCGAGAGCCCGAGATAGCGCGTGACGACCCAGAACCCGGCATCGTTGACGTGCGATAACCCGAGCGAGCCGAAGCAAGTCGCCAGCGTTACCAGCACCAGCTGAATCGGATCCAGCCCGATGACCGCCTGAGACAGCAGACCGGAGGTGGTGAGGATCGCCACGGTGGCCGATCCCTGCGAGGCCCGGAGTACCAGCGAGAGCAGGAAGGCGGCGGGCATCAGCGGCAGATGAATTGTCTCCAGCGCCTCGGCTAAGGCATTGCCGATGCCGGAGGCGACCAGTACGCCGCCAAAGGCGCCGCCGGCGCCGGCGACGAGGATCACGTCCGCCG
>PJTV01000016.1_pt1 | contig 28305 bp, 17 predicted proteins | sample 1512081 | NCBI WGS metagenome assembly PJTV01 (sample SAMN08177683, study PRJNA422409) | Soil metagenome, whole genome shotgun sequencing project. | isolation source: Soil enriched on wood chips: alkali lignin treatment | place: USA: Madison | collected 2015-01-15 | reverse complement strand
GGAATGAAGCGCCCGAGGTATACTCGTTATTAAGACCCCGCGATTATGATCTGCTTTATTTCTTATTTGCCGATGCGGTACAACCTTTTGTGGATGCCATCCATGCAGGATACACTGAGGGCAACTCCGTGTTCGATAAGACTATGAAAAGAGTGGAAGATCATTTAAATACGAATGCTAAGGCTGGGTGATATGAAAAAAATCATCACGCCACTCGTCGATATAGTTCTCTGCACCTATATTATTACCACATGCTTTATTTGCCTGGCTGAGTTTAATAACTGGCAGAATAAAATAATCGCAGTAACGATTACAATCGGCAGCGCTTATATCATCGCCATTGCGTTGAATAGATTTCTGGGAACAAAGATAGGTGTGTTAAGCGGTGTTTTTAATTTACTATCAGGCCCGCTACTCATTATAGGCGCTATTGTTTGCATAGCCTTACTTGACCCGTGGCCGGTTAAGATTATTGGTCTGTTTTTATGGGTCATTATAATGTTTTGTTTACCTTCATTTATAAATAGAGATAAGGAATAATCATGTCAAATCCAGCATATCTTTGGCTAACCGATACAAACGGCTCCCCTATAACGGGTAGTTCTCTCGTTACAGGGCGTGTTTGCGCTTTTACCCTATCCACGTAATATGGACATAGTCCTAAGCAAGGCTATAATTTTCAAACTGTTCTAGGCTGAGTCCGCGACAAGCACTTTGGTGAAGCCAGAGATTGTAATCGTATTCGATATATTTAAATACCGTCATCCGCTTTTTTCCGACTGATAAAGTGTTCACCGTGAATGCATACGACTTTCAGCAAGTGGAAGAAGTTTTCGGAACAGGCGTTATCGTAACAGCAGCCCTTTGCAATCATGCTATCGCCCAGATTATGCCGCCCCAGTAGCGCATTACACGTCTGTTGTGCTGTCATCCGTGATGACATCGACCAGCCGATAATTGCCCGTCACAACAAGTCGACGATAACGGCCAGATACATCCAGCCTTCATCCATACGTAAGTAGGTGCTGTCAACCGACTACTTCTGGTTCGGGCCGCCGCCGTAAAAATCCTGTTTCAGCAGTTTTTCCGACACCGGCAGGCCATGTTCGCGGTAACTGACCTGACTGAGCTTCTGTGACGCTTTCCCATTCAGCGCCTGACGAAGCAGGCTGGCTGCCACGGTTTTCACGTTAAACCGGTAACCCTGGGCATGCAGTTCATCGTTCAGGCGCGGTGCGCCGCAACGCTGTTTTGCCCAGTGAAAAGCCTCGTATACGGCGCTATCGCAGCTCATATGAAACTACTGGCGTGAGTCTATCCTCGCGCGTCGCTGATTTCAGACATACCACCACACGGAGGACACGACACATGGTTTTGATGCTAACTCAGCCTGATATTTTTCAATAAAAACAGTGTTCATTTCAGGCGTTTCGCGAAATATGTCACGGCCTTTTGGAGGATAGCCTGCTCCGCCAGCTGGTGTTTGAAACAGGCGTTTTCAGCAGCCAGTTTAAGGGCTTCCTAACGGAATTGAGATGAGTGCTGCCTGCGGATTTTTATACGGTTGATGCTGGTTTTGTCATGTGAGCTACCTCTGGTTAAGAGTTTACTCACTTATTCGCGTGTACACTATTGCTGGGTAGGCTCAGCTCTCCTGGTTGCCCATAATGATGAGCAGAATAGGAGAGCGTGATAAAGATAACCTCTAAAACCTCATTTCAGGGTATGAAGAATTTTTAGCATAGAGTTATCTATGGTCTGTTTAACTTTCTCGTAATAGATCGGTTCAGATAATGGCGAATCCCAGGCATGAATATCGTTCTTATTAAAAGGGATGCATTGCATGGCTACTGCCTTTAACTGTTTCCCTTTTTGCTCATACTCATTGATATCATTAACGGTAAACTTCAAACTCTCTTTCCTTGTTTCAGTTATTTCAGTTGGGCATATCAACTTTATATCCCCTAAGGTAAATGTACTGACTCCGGTGATGAAAAACCTCTCGGGAATTTCTTTATAGTATCGAGTATTCCAGATTAATCCATTAAACATACTATGAGAAAGAGTTTTGCTTTCAACATAATACTGATGCGTTCTCCAATCGCTAATGCCCGAGAGATTCATTGTCATATTAATGATCATATTTGGGATGGGGCGATACCACACACTGAATAAAGTAATTACAACTGGTATGCATATTAAAACAACTATGAAGCTAGTGATTTTATTGCCATTTCTGCGCTCATTAAGATGTATGGCACCAGGCAAAATGCCAATAGTAACAATAGCCACTGTTAAGGCAAGGAGCATTAGTATTTCAACCCAATCACTTGTCCCCTCACTAAAATCAAGTTGGGTGAGCAGAAATAATAAAGGTAATATCTGAACGATCCCGGGAGCCATAAGCTGCAAGGGTAAAAAAAATAACAATCCTTTTTTCCTTGGAAGTTTCTCATAGTTATCAGATTCATGCAAACGGAATCTCTGTATTCTAAATAACTTTAAAAAAGATACAGCATAACTATAAGCAAGCATCAACACCAAGCCGGCGCCACTTATTAAATAACCATTCCATCCATGAAGATAATAAATGTAGTAGCCAACAATCATACCACAGCATATAAACAAGCTATTTAGATAACAAACAATGGAAATTCGATGAGGCATGCTTGAATAATCTTTGAAATTATCTTCATGCCCTGTGTAAATGAGCATTAGAATAAAAGAGGAGATGAAAATTACTAAGCTAAATCCCGAAACCGATACTATTATAAAGACGAAAATGATACCCAAAGCTGAACTGAGGCTTACAGCATCAAAGAAAATATCTAATCTATCAATATTTGACAGATAGAACCATATAACAGCCATTGTGCATCCAGTAATAAATGTAGATGAGGTTATTACTGAAATAATGAATTTTTTATTCAACAGCTTTATGACAGATTTATTCATAATCCGAATTCCATTCCTGATAGAATTAGTATTGTAGTGAGGGACGATATTTTGAGCAACTTATAACCACTGCTTAAAGCCACTTCCTACCATCTATACCGTTATCCCGGACCATAAAGCAGTTGGCAGTAACAGCAGCATCACAGACAAAAACTGCGGTTGCGCCAACTAAAAGAATGGCGGATAAGGTCGGCGGGTAGCAACGTGATGCTGTGCTGCCGGATGACTTCTGCGGCCTCGTCCAGCGTCAGCCACTCCTGGCGGATTTTGTGGGGGCATGGCGTGTTCTTTTTGTGTTGCTGGTTGCATGTAGTGCTTGTTGATGATGAAAACCGGTGTGAGATGTTTTTGCCAAAACAACTAACCTGATCAGTGTAGGTAACGATCTTTTCAGACATAATCAGGTGATGATTTACGCCGGAAAAACAGGACGTAACATTCAAAAGATCTGAAGACGATTTGCTTGAAGTGGCGTGGTATTTGTCGAAGTACGGTTAATCTCAACCATCCGTGGGACTGGAGGTTCAGAAATGAGAAGAGACTTTTTCCTTGTTCTGTCCTCGTTTTGGAGCGGGCAAAACCGCCAGTAAGTTTCACAATAGTCTGAAAAATAGCCGTGACCGCTTTGATTCGTGGCTTACTAATGTGCGTGTTGGCTGGCGTGACGAACTGGGCACTCCTGCTACGCTTTCTCACTCAGCGCAACGTGACTGTCTTATTATTCAGCAGGAGAAAAGTATTGAAGATACCGTACGCGAGCAGCTAATTGCGGCCCGGCTGGGGCTGGGTACCTTTCGGAAAAATTGTTTCATGCTGTATCCGGCATACCCTGTAACGGGAACGAGGGAATGAGCGTCTTGAACCTTATACTGGAATTATATTAGCTGCGTATATTGATATTCTATACGATCAAGGATGGATTTCGTATGAGAACGATGGACGTTTATTAATAAATTATGAACTGGATATTACTTTTAAAGAACAGATTTTGTTGCCGGAGAAAATAAAGGTATATAACGTTTCATTGTATTGTTATCTGGAATGGCATCGGGGCAATTTACTAAGGTAAAGAGATGACTTTGTCTATAATAATGACTAATGGTTTTATTCAAAAAGGATATTAATATGCCAAATTAAGAGAGTTGCTTGCAGTAGATGTCTGGTAGTATTGATCTCCAGTAATAGATTGTTAAATGTTTAGAGTTTTTATTGGTTGATTTTTAATCTGCAAGGATGGAGAATCCTTATAAAATGAAAGGATAAGGATATCGCATGTTTCAACTTTACCGGTCACATGATTTAACACGGCAATTAGCCCCTGAACATTTTCAATACATTTTGACGCCAGCAGGCTCGCTGAGAGAGGCGTGTATACATTACGATCTGTCTTATGAAGCGAACGGCCATAGTCTCTCTTTTGGTCTTCCCAATAAAAAATACAGTTTATCTCCACATGAAAGACCGTATGAGCGAAGACATCGCAGTTACGTAGATCCCATCTATGATGAGGTAGAGCACGATCTACAAATTGGCTGGCTTGTTGGTGTGGATACCTCCAGGCGCTGGAGCAGCGACCGGAACCCGTTTTACATCGACGATACCGGCGATCTGATTTTTACCCCTACAGCCTCATCCTGGCATGCATGGTATAAGGATGAAATCACGAGCGCCTACCGGCACGCTATTGCCGACCGACAGGGGCGTAAACCTGCTCCCACTCAACGGATGCGTTACGATTATTACGGCCCGGCAGCAATACCAGAGGGGAAAACGCTGAACAGTAAAGCCGTTGGCAGACTGCTAGCGGCTGGTGGTGTGTATAACGGCAACATTGAAGGATTTCGACAAACCGCGGAACAGCTGGGCGGCGAGGCTGTGAAGGGGTATGACAGTGTTTTAAACGAAACTACGTCCGGCATGATGGTTGCTGCAGCCTCACTACTGGTCATCAGAAATCCGATGGCGGCGCAGGAATTGACAAGCTATCTGGGGAAATACAAACAAGCCCATGTTCTGCTGGATGATATGAATGTTACCCAGCTTAATTATCTCCGCCGCAATCGTGCCGAGTACAATGCGCTGCGCGGACAATTCAACAGCACTGTGCGGCCTAATTTTCTCAAATCTCTTTCCGATCATCCTGACGCATTATCAACATTTGATTCCAATAACCTTCTACGCTTGGCAAATGGAAATGTACCATCGGGGTGGCAGGTCCATCACAAAATTCCCCTTGATGACGGTGGTACAAATGCCTTTGATAACCTGATACTAATCCAATACTCGCCATATCACTCTGCCTTATCAAAGATGCAGGCGATTATCACCAAAGAACTTCCATACAATGCCAGCACAGATGTTTTGTGGCCTTCTCCAAATGGCGTGATTTATCCGGTCGGGAAATAAGGGGGATATGATGAAAGATACAAATCAGCTGATCGGCATCTTTAATACTCTGATGGTTGCCAATAATTATCCGGTAGCCAATCCAGTAGCCTCGGATGTAATGGCGGACCTCATGCGCGAAGCAGCGCCAGCTGAATGGGACGATCCGAAGAGAAAGGTTTACGAGGATATCCAGCGCCTGATGATCAGCCGGCTGGACTACTCTGATATGTTCAAAATCATGGATGGGCTTGAGTACAACGGTTTGATGCTGTATAGCATGGTACAAGCGGAAAACGGTGAACCAGTATGGTCGAATATCTACATCCGCAACTTTGAGACACGTGATAACGAGATCTATGTCGATCCGAACCTTTCTGACAAGGTACTGATTGGCGAAGATGGTATGTCCGTGTTTTCCTACAGCTTCACAGATAACTGTTTCGAGATCCGCGATAAAGCATCTACGGGTTATGTTATTGAGTCACATACCAACTTCAGCGCATTGTTGTCCGCGCTGATTGATATGGTGAGCTGATATCCGCCGCATCAAATGCTGGTTGTATTTGCAACCAGCTTATCAGCCGATTGGATAGCATCAATAAGGATGAAGGAGGCATAACGAAAACATTCTTTCGAACCTTACCCTCTCACAAATTGCCTTTTCTCATGGCATCCAGCCCCTTCCCCCACTACAATCATCGTTTGTTTTTTTGCGAGCAGCATAGCAGTTTTCAGAGGGTAGAAATGACGGTGAAAAACGACAAGACATGGATTGGGGACCTGCTAGGCGGGCCACTGATGAGCAGGGAAAGTCGAATCATCGCTGAGCTTATGCTTACCAATCCCGATGAACAAAACTGGCAAGAGCAGATCGTGGGTTATAACATTCTCCAGGCCTCCTCAGCCAATACGGCGAAGCGTTATGCCACGACGATAAGACTACGCCTGAATACGCTTGATAAAGCCGCGTGGTCACTTATTGCACAAGGGAGCGAGCGTGAACGTCAGCAATTACTGTTTGTCGCTCTGGTCCTCCATTCACCGGTTGTTAAAGACTTCCTGGCTGAAGTGGTGAACGACCTGCGTAGACAGTTTAAAGAAAAGCTTCCTCTGGATAGCTGGGATGAGTTTGTGGCCAGCCATCTTCGTCAGCAGCCCATACTCACTAGTTACTCAGATTCATCCATCAAAAAAATGGGTAACAACCTGGTTAAAGCGCTGGCTGAAGCGGGTTATCTGGATACGCCACGCCGACGTAATCTCCAGTCAGTCTTTCTTTTACCAGAAACTCAGGCGACCTTGCAGCGCCTCGGGCAACAGGAATTGGTTTCTATTCTGGAGGGGCAACGGTGATCGATCCCGTGCTTGAATACCGCCTGTCTCAGGTTCAGAGCCGCATTAGAGAAGAGCGCTTTCTCAAAAATAACGGCTCCGGTAATGAGATTGGGTTCTGGATTTTTGATTATCCTGCACAGAATGAGCTGCAGGTACGCGAACACCTGAAGTATCTTTTCCGTAATCTGGAAAAGGACCACAAGTTCGCACACCTCAACATCTTTCAGATCATTATCGAGATGCTCACCGAACGTGGGCTATTTGAGCGCGTCTGTCAGCAGGAAGTGAAAGTCGGCACCGAAGCGCTGAAAAAACAACTCGTTGGCTTATTGAATCAGAAAAAGATCGCGGATTACATAGCAAAAAAAGTCGATCTTCAGAATCAAGAATTTGTCATCCTGACAGGCATGGGTAATGCCTGGCCGCTGGTTCGTGGCCATGAGCTGATGAGCGCCTTGCAGGACGTGATGGGTTTTACCCCTCTGTTGATGTTTTATCCGGGAACCTATAGCGGACACGATCTCTCTCCCTTGGCGGGTATTGATTCCCGAAATTATTATCGCGCCTTCAGGCTGGTACCCGAAAGCGGGCCTGCGGCGACATTGAATCCTCGTTAAAGAGCACAGCAATGAATATTGAACAGATCTTTGAGAAACGTCTGGACCGAAATATTAATGGCGTTGTGAAAGCCGAACAGACAGACGATGCCAGTGCCTGGATTGAGCTTGATGAATACGTCATCACCCGGGAACTGGAAGGACATCTTCGCCATTTCTTCGAATCTTATGTTCCGGCAACCGGTCCGGAGCGCATACGCATGGAAAACAAAATTGGCGTATGGGTTTCAGGGTTCTTTGGCTCAGGTAAATCGCACTTTATCAAGATTCTGTCGTATCTATTGTCTAACCGCAAAGTCAGCCATAACGGTACAGAACGTAATGCATACTCCTTCTTTGAAGACAAAATCAAAGATGCTCTGTTCCTCGCTGATATCAACAAAGCGGTCCATCATCCGACGGAAGTGATTCTGTTCAATATTGATTCTCGTGCTAACGTCGATGACAAAGAAGACGCCATCCTTAAAGTCTTCCTGAAGGTGTTTAACGAACGGGTTGGCTACTGCGCTGATTTTCCGCACATCGCTCATCTGGAGCGTGAGCTGGCTAAACGCGGCCAATACGACGCGTTTAAGACCGCATTTTCCACTATCACTGGTTCAAGCTGGGAAAAAGAGCGCGATTCCTACTATTTCATCAGCGATGAAATGGCAGAAGCTCTAAGCCAGGCCACAGGTCAAAGCGTTGACGCCTCGCGTCAATGGGTGGAACAGCTGGATAAGAACTTCCCATTAGATATCAATAATTTTTGCCAGTGGGTCAAAGAGTGGCTGGATGAAAACGGCAAAAACATCCTCTTCATGGTGGATGAGGTCGGCCAGTTCATCGGTAAAAATACGCAGATGATGTTGAAGCTACAGACTATCACTGAAAACCTGGGTGTGATCTGCGGTGGACGCGCATGGGTTATTGTTACCTCCCAGGCGGATATCAATGCGGCCATTGGTGGGATGAGCAGCCGTGACGGACAGGACTTCTCTAAAATTCAGGGCCGTTTCTCTACCCGTTTGCAGCTTTCAAGCTCCAATACATCCGAAGTTATCCAAAAACGTTTGCTGGTGAAAACTGATGCTGCAAAACCCGCGCTGGCGAAAGTCTGGCAGGAAAAAGGCGACATCCTGCGTAACCAGCTTGCCTTTGATCCTACAACCACCGCTTCTTTGCGCCCCTACACCAGTGAAGAAGAATTTATTGATAACTACCCGTTTGTCCCGTGGCACTACCAGATTCTGCAGAAGGTTTTTGAGTCTATCCGGACCAAAGGTGCCGCCGGTAAACAGTTAGCCATGGGTGAACGCTCGCAGTTAGAAGCGTTCCAGACTGCGGCACAGCAGATCGCCCTGCGAGGTCTGGATTCTCTGGTTCCGTTCTGGCGTTTCTATGCCGCAATTGAAAGCTTCCTGGAGCCTGCCGTCAGCCGTACCATTACTCAGGCCTGCCAGAATGGTATTCTTGATGAGTTCGATGGCAACTTACTGAAAACGCTATTCTTGATCCGCTATGTCGATGTTCTGAAAAGTACACTCGATAATCTGGTCACCCTTTCGATAGATAAAATCGATACCGATAAAGTCGAGCTTCGCCGCCGCGTTGAAAAAAGCCTGAACAAACTGGAACGGGAAATGCTGATAGCACGTGTTGAAGACAAATACGTGTTCCTGACCAACGAAGAAAAAGAGATCGAGAACGAGATCCGCAACGTCGAAATCGATTTCTCAGCGATCAATAAAAAACTGGCGTCGATCATCTTTGATGACATTCTGAAAAACAGAAAATATCGCTATCCAGCGAATAAGCAGGACTTTGATATCAGCCGCTTCCTTAACGGACACCCGTTGGACGGCGCGATGCTTAACGATCTGGTGGTGAAAATCCTCACACCAAAAGATCCGACCTATACGTTCTATAACAGCGATGCCGCCTGCCGTCCTTATACTTCGGAAGGTGATGGCTGTATTTTGATTCGCCTCCCTGAGGAGGGGCGCACCTGGACCGACATTGATTTAGTCGTTCAGACCGAAAAATTCCTCAAGGACAACGCCGGACAACGCCCGGAGCAGGCCAGCCTGCTTTCAGAAAAAGCCCGCGAGAACAACGTTCGCGAAAAAATGCTGCGCGTCCAGCTGGAGTCGCTTATTGCCGAAGCAGACGTCTGGGCGATTGGCGAGCGTTTACCGAAGAAATCTTCGACGCCGTCCAGCATCGTGGATGAAGCCTGTCGTTACGTGATTGAAAACACGTTTGCCAAGCTAAAAATGCTGAAGCCGTTCAACGGCGATATCGCGCGTGAAATCCATGCGCTACTTACGGTGGAGAATGATACAGAGCTGGATCTAGGCGAGCTGGAGGAATCTAATCCCGAGGCGATGCGGGAAGTGGAAACCTGGGTCAGTATGAACATCGAGTACAATAAACCGGTCTATTTACGCGATATTCTGAACCACTTTGCCCGTCGTCCTTATGGATGGCCAGAAGAAGAAGTGAAGCTGCTGGTTGCCCGTCTGGCGCGCAAAGGCAAATTCAGCTTTAGCCAGCAGAATAACAATATCGAGCGTAAGCAGGTGTGGGAACTGTTCAGTAACAGCCGCCGCCACAGCGAGCTGCGTCTGCACAAAATTCGTCGTCACGACGAATCGCAAATCCGCAAAGCCGCACAACTTATGGCGGATATTGCCCAACAGCCGTTTAGCGAACGTGAAGAGCCTGCCCTGGTTGAACATATTCGTCAGGTCTTCGACCGCTGGAAACAAGAGCTGAATGTCTTCAAAGCGAAAGCGGAAGGTGGAAACAATCCTGGTAAAGATGAGATTGATTCAGGCCTGCGCCTGCTGAATTCCATTCTGAGTGAAAAAGAAGATTTTGCTCTGATTGAGAAGGTCACCAGCCTGGCCAATGAACTGATGGATTTCAGTGAAGACCGCGAAGACTTCGTCGATTTCTACCGCAAGCAGTTCGCCACCTGGCAAAAACTGGGCGCGGCGCTGAATGGCAGCTTTAAATCCAACCGCAGCGCGCTGGAAAAAGACGCCGTGGCGGTAAAAGCGTTAGGTGAGCTGGAAAACATCTGGCAGATGCCGGAGCCTTACAAGCATCTCAATCGTATCACGCCGCTGATTGAACAGGTTCAGAACGTTAACCATCAGTTAGTTGAACAGCACCGCCAGCACGCCCTGGAACGTATTGACGCCCGCATCGAAGAGAGTAGTCAACGCTTGCAGGAAGCGCATGCCACATCGGAGCTGCAAAACAGCGTTCTGCTGCCGATGCAAAAAGCCAGAAAGCGCGCTGAGGTCAGCCATTCGATTCCGGAAATTCTGGCGGAACAGCAAGAGACGAAAGCGCTGCAAACGGATGCTGAGAAGAAGATTAACCAGTGGATCGACGAGCTGCGTAAAAAGCAGGAAGCCCAGCTACGAGCAGCGAATGAAGCTACACGCGCTGCAGAATCACAACAGACCTATGTTGTGGTAGAAAAACCCGTTATCCAACCGGTACCGAAAAAAACACATCTGGTGAATGTCGCCAGCGAGATGCGCAAAGCCACCGGTGGTGAAGTGCTGGAAACCGCCGAGCAGGTGGAAAAAGCGCTTGATACGCTTCGCGCTGCGCTGCTGGCAGCCATTGAGGCAGGTGACCGGATTCGTCTTCAGTAACCCCCATTTCAGGGCAGCGCTCTGCTGCCCTTTGCAGGATTTTCTATGAATACCAATAACATCAAAAAATACGCTCCACAGGCCCGTAACCAGTTCCGCGATGCGGTGATCCAAAAGCTAACCACGCTGGGGATTTCCGTCGATAAAAAGGGCAATCTGCAGATTGCAGATGCCGAGATCGTCGGCGAAACCGTGCGCTATGGCCAGTTCGACCACCCCAAAGCCACCCTCGTCCGCCGCGATCGTCTGGTAAAACGCGCCCACGAGCAGGGCTTTGACGTACTGGTTGAACACTGTGCCTACACCTGGTTCAACCGCCTGTGTGCCATTCGTTATATGGAAATCCACGGCTACCTTGACCACGGCTTCCGTATGCTCTCGCACCCGGATAATCCAACCGGCTTTGAAGTGCTGGACCATGTGCCGGAAGTGGCGGAAGCGCTACTGCCGGAGAAAAAGGTGCTGCTGGTCGAAATGAAACTTTCCGGCAACCAGGACGAAGCTATCTACCGTGAACTACTGCTGGCCCAGTGCCACGCCCTGCACCGTGCGATGCCGTTCCTGTTTGAAGCAGTCGATGATGAAGCTGAACTTCTGCTGCCGGATAACCTGACCCGTACTGACTCTATTCTGCGTGGTCTGGTGGACGGTATTCCGGAAGAAGACTGGGAAGACGTTGAGGTTATCGGCTGGCTGTATCAGTTCTATATTTCTGAGAAAAAAGATGCTGTTATTGGTAAGGTGGTAAAGAGCGAAGATATTCCTGCCGCCACCCAGCTGTTTACCCCAAACTGGATTGTGCAGTATCTGGTGCAGAACTCCGTCGGCCGCCAGTGGTTGCAGACCTACCCGGACTCGCCGCTGAAAGGCAAAATGGACTATTACATTGAGCCAGCCGAACAGACGCTGGAAGTGCAGGCGCAGCTGGCTGCCATAACGCCTGCCAGCATTGAACCGGAAGGCATCAAGGTGCTCGACCCGGCCTGCGGCTCCGGGCACATTTTGATTGAAGCTTATAATGTGCTGAAAAATATCTACGAAGAGCGCGGCTACCGCGCCCGTGATATTCCACAGCTGATTCTGGAAAATAATATTTTTGGTCTCGACATTGACGACCGTGCTGCCCAGCTTTCCGGCTTTGCATTAGTAATGATGGCCCGTCAGGATGACCGCCGGATATTCACCCGCGAGGTGCGCCTGAATATTGTTTCCCTGCAGGAAAGCCTGCATCTGGATATTGCTAAGCTGTGGCAGCAGTTGAACTTCCACCAGCAGAACCAGACCGGCAGCATGGGAGATATGTTTGCCGAAAGTACCGCATTAGCCCATACCGACAGCGCGGAATATAAGCTCTTGATGCGCACGCTGAAGCTGTTTGTGAACGCCAAAACGCTGGGCTCGCTAATTCAGGTGCCGCAGGAAGAAGAAGCGGAACTGAAGGCGTTTCTCGATGCGCTGTATCGCCTGGAGCAGGAAGGGGATTTCCAGCAGAAAACGGCAGCGAAAGCATTTATTCCGTATATTCAACAGGCATGGATCCTGGCGCGGCAGTATGATGCGGTAGTGGCAAATCCGCCGTATATGGGTGGCAAAGGGATGAATGGTGAGCTGAAAGAGTTTGCCAAAAATAATTTCCCGGATAGTAAAGCTGATTTGTTTGCAATGTTTATTGAGCGTGGTTTTCTTTGGCTGAAAGATGCTGGGTTTAACGCAATGGTAACAATGCATTCTTGGATGTTCCTTTCGAGCTTCGAAAAGATGCGTAAAAACATCCTTAATGATGTCACTATTGAAACGATGGTACATATGGGTAATGGTGTGATGAAAATTGCTTTTGGTACAAATGCAACAATTTTCAGAAACATTTCTATTTCAGCATATCAAGGATCATTTTCATATGTAGAAAATGACAACATTAGTAAATATGGACATCCATTTGAATTTCCTATAAAAAATAAAAGACTTACAACTGCCACATCAAGTGACTTTCATAAAATACCAGGAAGCCCTATAGCATATTGGTTATCAACTGCTTTAAGAAAGACTTTTGAAAGCCATTCGAGTTTATCAGAAATTGCGCTTGCAAAAGAAGGGCTTAATACAACTAATAATGATAGATTTTTGAGACGATGGTTTGAAATAAGCCTTGGAAATATTCACTTTGATGCAAAGAATGGGAATGACGCCCTACGCAGTGGAGTTAAATGGTTTCCATGTCAGAAAGGAGGAAGTTATAGGAAGTGGTATGGCAATAATGAATATGTTGTAAATTGGAAAAATAATGGAGAAGAAATCAAATCCACTGTTGCTAAAAGCTATGGAAGTGTAACTAAGCGTGTGGTTAATGAACATCTCTACTTCAAAGAAGGTATATCCTGGTCTGCAGTATCCACCTCTCTTTTTGCTATGAGGTATGTTGCTGGTGGAAATATCTTTGAGACAGCTGGAAATATGTGTTTTTTTTCATCATATGAAATGCTACTTAAAGGATTAGGCTTATGTAATTCTTGTATTACTCTACCTCTACTTGAATGTGTAAGCCCAACTGTATCTTTTAAACCAGGACCTATTGGTCTATTACCCATATCTGAGAATATACCAGAAAGGGTTGTCAATATATCAAAACACGCTATTAACATAGCTAAAATTGATTGGGATTCTTATGAAACCTCTTGGGATTTTACATTCCATCCGATATTAACCCTGATTTATTGTAAGCCAACACTTAAGGACACATATCAATCTCTTCGCTCTAGCAGGCAAGATTATATATCTGAAATGAAGAGGCTAGAAGAAGAAAACAATTCTCTTCTCATCGATACCTACGGGTTATCGGAGGAACTAAATCACAATGTACCACTGAGCAAGATAACTCTGCTATGCAATCCATATCATCGTTACAGTGATAGTAAATCTGACAACGAACTGGAAGTGATGATCCAGAATGACACAATAGTAGAGTTCATTTCTTACACCATCGGCTGCCAAATGGGACGCTATTCCCTCGATCGTGAAGGCCTGGTCTACGCCCATGAAGGCAACAAAGGCTTTGCTGAACTGGTCGCTGAAGGTGCCTACAAAACCTTCCCTGCCGACAACGACGGCATCCTGCCGCTGATGGATGACGAGTGGTTTGACGATGACGTCACCTCTCGCGTCAAAGAGTTTGTCCGCACCGTCTGGGGCGAAGAACACTTGCAGGAAAACCTCGAATTTATCGCCGAAAGCCTCTGTTTATACGCGATCAAACCTAAAAAAGGCGAAGCTGCGCTGGATACTATCCGCCGCTATCTTTCCACTCAGTTCTGGAAAGATCATCTGAAGATGTATAAAAAGCGCCCGATATACTGGCTGTTCAGCTCCGGTAAAGAAAAAGCGTTCGAGTGCCTGGTCTATCTGCATCGCTACAACGATGCGACGCTGGCGAGAATGCGTACCGAATATGTGGTCCCGCTGCTGGCGCGCTACCAGGCCAATATCGATCGCCTGAACGAACAGGTCGATGGTGCCTCCGGCGGCGAAGCCACCCGTTTGAAGCGCGATCTCGACAATCTGAGCAAGAAATTCAACGAACTGCGCAGCTTCGACGATCGCTTACGCCACTATGCTGATATGAGAATCAGTATTGATCTCGACGATGGCGTTAAGGTTAACTACGGTAAGTTTGGCGATCTGCTGGCAGATGTAAAAGCCATTACCGGCAATGCGCCTGAGGTGATGTAAGTCAGATAGTATACCTTCGCACACCACCGGGCTTTAGTCCGGTGGTGATCTCGATACGGGAAACCGGCCTTATTCAGGCATCCGTCACCTCCAGTTCATGATAAAATGCGGCTTTATGTCAGAACGCGGAACACGGTTTCCAGGCGTTCAGGCATCTTCGAATTTACCGAATCAACATGGGATTGTGACCTTGCAAAATCAGGAATTTATTGCCGGCCTTAAAGCAAAATTCGCCGAACATCGCATCGTTTTTTGGCACGATCCCGATAAGCGTTTCCTCGAAGAACTGGGTAACCTCGAACTGGATAACGTCACGTTGCTCAATATGGCCGACCAGTCACAACTGGCGGTTAAAAAGCGCATTGAAATCGATGAGCCTGAACAGCAGTTTTTGCTGTGGTTCCCCTACGATGTGCCCCCGCGTGAGCTCGACTGGCTGTTGGATATTCGTCTTTATAGTACGGAGTTCCACGCCGATTTTGCTGCCATCACACTGAATACGCTAGGTATTCCGCAGCTTGGCTTACGTGAGCATATTCAGCATCGCAAGGCATTCTTTAGCAACAGTAAACGCCTAGCGGCGTTAAAAGGTCTGGTGACAGAGCAAGAAAACGAAGCCTCTCTTGATAAGAAGATGGTTGCGGTTATCGCTGGCGTGAAAACAGCAAAAACGGAAGAGATTTTGTTCAGCCTGATTACCCAATACGTTAATCAGCAGAAAGATGACGACAGCGACCTGGAAAACACGCTGGCGATGCTGAAACGCCACGACCTGGAAGACGTGCTGTGGGCCATTCTTAATCAGGAAATGGGCTACCAAGCCGAACATCCTTCGCTGGAAAATCTGATCCTAAAGCTTTTCTGTACCGATCTTTCCGCGCAGGCAGACCCGCAGAAACGCGAATGGCTTGAAAAAAACGTACTGACCACGCCGTCAGGCAGAGCCTCCGCGCTGGCCTTTATGGTCACCTGGCGCGCCGACCGTCGCTACAAAGAAGCCTATGATTATTGCGCACAGCAGATGCAGGATGCGCTGCGACCAGAAGACCAGTACCGTCTCAGCTCGCCGTATGATCTGCACGAGTGCGAAACCACACTGAGCATTGAACAGACCGTTATTCATGCGCTGGTGACGCAGCTTCTGGAAGAGAGTACCACGCTTGACCGTGAAGCCTTCAAGAAGCTTCTATCCGAACGACAGAGCAAATACTGGTGCCAGACTCGTCAGGAATACTGCGCCATCTATGACGCGCTTCGTCAGGCTGAGCGGCTGCTGAATCTGCGTAATCGTCATATTGATGGTTTCCACTATCAGGACAGCGCAACGTTCTGGAAAGCTTACTGCGAAGAGCTGTTCCGCTTTGACCAGGCCTATCGCCTGTTTAACGAATACGCGCTGTTGGTTCACAGCAAAGGCGCAATGATCCTGAAAAGCCTGGATGACTATATCGAGGCGCTGTATTCCAACTGGTACCTGGCAGAATTAAGCCGGAGCTGGAATAAGGTTCTGGAAGCCGAAAACCGTATGCAGGAGTGGCGTATTGCGGGCGTTCCACGGCAGCAAAACTTCTATAATGAGGTGGTTAAGCCACAGTTTAACAATCAACAAATCAAGCGCGTGTTCGTGATTATCTCCGACGCGCTGCGTTATGAAGTGGCAGAAGAGCTGGGCAACCAGATCAATACCGAGAAGCGCTTTACTGCCGAACTGCGTTCCCAATTAGGCGTGTTACCCAGCTATACCCAGCTGGGAATGGCGGCTTTGCTGCCACATGACGAGATGTGCTACCAACCGGGTAATGGCGATATCGTTTATGCAGACGGGCTGTCTACCTCAGGTACGCCTAATCGCGATTCCATTCTCAAGAAATATAAAGGGATGGCAGTAAAATCGGACGATCTTCTGAAATGGAAAAATCAGGAAGGACGGGATCTTATTCGCGATTACGAAGTCGTTTATATCTGGCATAACACCATTGATGCCATGGGCGACAGCGCATCTACGGAGGAGAAGACCTTCGAAGCGTGCCGCAACGCGGTGGTTGAACTGAAGGATTTAGTGACCCGTGTAATAAACCGTCTTCATGGTACACGCATTATCGTCACGGCGGACCACGGTTTCCTGTTCCAGCAGCAGCCCCTTTCAGGGCAAGATAAAACCACGCTGCAAATCAAGCCAGACAATACGATTAAAAACCACAAGCGCTTTATTATCGGCCACCAGCTTCCTGCCGATGATTTTTGCTGGAAAGGAAAAGTGGCGGATACCGCAGGCGTCAGCGATAACAGCGAGTTCCTGATCCCGAAAGGGATCCAGCGTTTCCATTTCTCGGGCGGCGCGCGATTTGTGCATGGTGGCGCCATGCTGCAGGAAGTCTGCGTTCCCGTGTTGCAGGTGAAAGCGCTGCAGAAAACCGCTGCCGAGAAGCAACCTCAGCGTCGTCCGGTAGACATCGTGAACTACCATCCGCTGATCAAACTCGTCAATAACATTGATAAAGTCAGCCTGCTGCAAACCCATCCGGTAGGTGAGTTATACGAACCGCGTACTCTGAACATCTTCATCGTCGACAACGCCAATAATGTGGTATCCGGTAAAGAGCGAATCTGCTTTGACAGCGATAACAACACAATGGAAAAACGTGTGCGTGACGTTACGCTGAAGCTGATAGGCGCGAATTTCAATCGCCGTAATGAATACTGGCTGATACTGGAAGATGCACAAACGGAAACGGGTTACCAGAAGTACCCTGTGATTATCGATCTGGCATTTCAGGATGATTTTTTTTAAGTGAGGCGATATGCAAACCCATCATGACTTACCCGTTCCAGCCGTATCTGAAGGGGAACTCGTCGCAGAAGGTTACGATCTGGACGCCTTACTGAATCAGCATTTTCGTGGTCGGGTAGTGCGTAAAGATCTGACCAAGCAGCTCAAGGAAGGGGCTAACGTCCCGGTCTATGTGCTGGAGTATCTGCTCGGTATGTACTGCGCTTCCGACGATGACCAGATCGTCGAGCAAGGGTTGCAGAACGTTAAGCGTATTCTGGCTGATAACTACGTCCGCCCTGATGAAGCAGAGAAAGTGAAATCGCTCATTCGTGAGCGAGGATCCTACAAGATCATCGATAAAGTATCGGTAAAGCTCAATCAGAAGAAAGACGTTTACGAAGCCCAACTCTCCAACCTCGGCATTAAAGATGCACTGGTTCCGCCGCAGATGGTCAAGGACAACGAAAAACTGTTGACCGGCGGCATCTGGTGCATGATCACCGTGAACTACTTCTTTGAGGAAGGACAGAAAACGTCGCCCTTCTCTCTGATGACGCTTAAACCTATCCAGATGCCCAATATGGACATGGAAGAGGTATTTACCGCACGTACGCACTTCAACCGCGACCAGTGGATTGATGTCCTGCTACGTTCCGTGGGTATGGAACCGGCCAACATTGAGCAGCGAACTAAATGGCACCTGATCACCCGCATGATCCCTTTCGTGGAAAATAACTATAACGTCTGCGAACTGGGCCCACGCGGCACCGGTAAAAGCCACGTCTATAAAGAATGTTCGCCAAACTCGCTGCTAGTTTCCGGCGGACAAACCACGGTAGCAAACCTGTTTTACAACATGGCCAGCCGCCAGATTGGCCTGGTCGGCATGTGGGATGTGGTCGCGTTTGATGAAGTGGCAGGGATCACTTTCAAAGACAAAGACGGCGTACAAATCATGAAAGATTACATGGCGTCTGGCTCGTTTTCCCGCGGCAGAGATTCGATTGAAGGCAAAGCATCAATGGTGTTCGTCGGCAACATCAATCAGAGCGTTGAGACGTTAGTCAAAACCAGCCATTTGTTAGCCCCCTTCCCTACCGCGATGATCGATACGGCGTTTTTCGACCGCTTCCACGCCTATATACCCGGCTGGGAAATCCCGAAAATGCGCCCGGAATTCTTTACCAATCGCTACGGCCTTATCACGGATTATCTCGCCGAATACATGCGAGAAATGCGTAAGCACAGCTTCTCCGATGCGATTGATAAATTTTACAAACTGGGTAATAACCTCAACCAGCGCGATGTTATCGCAGTTAGGCGCACGGTTTCTGGTCTATTGAAACTTCTTCATCCCAATGGCTGTTACAGCAAAGAGGACGTCCGTGTTTGCCTGACCTACGCCATGGAAGCCCGCCGTCGCGTCAAAGAACAGCTTAAAAAGCTAGGCGGACTGGAGTTCTTCGATGTGAATTTTAGTTACATCGATAACGAGACGCTGGAAGAATTCTTCGTCAGCGTGCCAGAACAGGGCGGCAGCGAATTAATTCCTGCTGGCATGCCAAAGCCAGGCGTTGTGCATTTGGTTACGCAAGCGGAAAGTGGCATGACGGGTCTGTATCGCTTTGAAACTCAGATGACCGCTGGTAATGGTAAGCATAGCGTTTCTGGTCTGGGATCAAGTACCTCTGCTAAAGAAGCTATCCGGGTTGGATTTGACTATTTCAAAGGCAACCTCAACCGCGTTAGCGCAACAGCGAAATTTTCTGAACATGAGTACCACCTGCATGTAGTCGAATTGCACAATACCGGACCAAGTACTTCTACCAGCCTTGCGGCACTTATTGCCCTGTGTTCCGTTTTACTGGCGAAACCCGTTCAGGAACAAATGGTCGTGTTAGGTAGCATGACGCTCGGTGGTGTGATCAACCCTGTTCAGGATCTGGCGGCTAGCTTACAACTTGCTTTCGATAGTGGCGCGAAAAAAGTCCTTCTGCCGATGTCTTCTGCGGTAGATATTCCGACTGTGCCAGCCGAGTTGTTTACCAAATTCCAGGTCAGTTTTTACTCTGAACCTGTAGATGCAGTTTATAAGGCGCTGGGAGTAAACTAAATATATCGAGGAGTAGGTCATACTCCTCGGTTAAATAATCTATCAGCTTTTTTGTTAATTTTTAACAATATTCGTCAACCTCCCTTTTCATCTGGAATGATGTACGGTTAGATAATAATGAAACTAATTGCAAATGGATTGAATAAGCAGTTTTTTATTTCTTTTCTACCTCCATCGGGTTATGAAATTGACGGTGTCGTAGCAGCAATAGCCTATGGTGATGATAAAACCACGCTTCTTGACCACTGTCTGAAAAATCATCATCGTCTGGATATCTGGATGCGATACGATCATACAGTCCCTGTATCACCTTCACTTCTGGAAAAACTCCTTGCGAATACTAAAAATAATGTATTTTGTAAGCTTGTTCCGGATTGTCTACACAGTAAAATCATATGGTGGAAAGGTTATGGTGCATATATTGGTTCAGCCAATTTAACTGAGAGAGCATGGTACACGAATATAGAGTCCGGTATTTTCCTCACTGAGAGTGACTTATACAGTTCTAATCTCATTGAACAGCTAGAGGAATTCTTTGATAACTTAGCATCGCTTGACTCCTGCGTTGATCTTAGTAAAGAGATTATTGATGAACAAAGACAATTATTAAAACTAAAAATCGAACTAGAGAAAAAAGAACGGGATATTATCAAAAAGCGAAAAATACCTGAATGGGGTGGGGTGAGCTTTATTGATAATAAAAAAACTAAAGATAAAAGAAAAGAGAGTTTCCATAAAGAATGGGAAAGCACGTTTTCAATCATTGAGAACATCTCAGGACAGATTAATGATTACAGACCTGTATGGATATCAGAAGACACTCCAAAATTTTGGCAAACCGATCAGTTCTTACATGCCTATTATTATAATATAGTTCGTCAGAAGGATAAAACTTATCCTTATGAAGATTATCATCGTACAAATAGTAAAAATCCACAGGCAGCGCTGATGAGTATGCTCTCCTGGTGGAAAGACCAATCAGTACCTCCATCTCATGAAGATACCAACTTAGGAATCAACGCCCCCTATATTCGTGAACATTTGTCTAATACTCACATTAATTCATTAACCAAAGATAGTCTTCATAAAATATTCTTTTACACACATGCAACGATGGATCATGTATTAAAAATGAGTGCTGAGACATTTGGTCATACTGCTAAAACATCCTTAAACAAGGAAGAACGTGCTGTTTTATTCACAGAATGGATCATGAGCAAAACTAATCAAAAAGGCATGACCATTGCTGAATTACTCAATTACGTCCTCTATGGTGGAAAGCCCTCATTGATGTGGGAAAGAATCTACCAGGCTGGAAAAGATGATGAATACAAATTTCAGCACTATGGTATTAACTCTATCGCTGAAGTTGTTGGCTGGGCCAGACCTGATGATACGCCTCCCAGAAATGGCAGAACTAATAAAGCCTTACGTGCACTAGGCTATCCAGTTCGAGTGAATATTTAGTACCGTCTTTCCCACCAATCTACAGCAACGCCTGTCTATACAAGAACAGGCGTTGCAAATTCATGCAGGCAAATACGTTTTCTTAAGTGGAACCAACAATTTAGTCTCAATATCCACTTGCTCATAGTTTTCCACTAACGCGCGTACTAAATCGTCCAGAGTCCATAGCGTCAACGGAATTGTAGAACGATCGGCTTCATAGCGCGCATCTTTGCTAAATCCGCCGGTGCTGACATACAGTCCACGATCGTCCTTATGGCGGCCACCGATAAAGCTACGGATTTGCTGGCTGCTCATCTGTTCCCGCCGGTGCTTCACCTCCACAATAATGCGCGGATTTTCGAACCCAAAGCCGTCAGGCGAAGCAATAATATCTTTCCCACGGTCAGCACCTGCAGGCGATACCTGGGTTTTATATCCCATGCTGCGTAACACGCCAGCGACCAGATTTTGCATCTCATCCCAGTCGAGACGGTTGATACGATCTTTGATGCCTTCAAAAGCGATCATTTCCATGTCGCGCAAAGGATTAGAAACGACCTCATCCTCCTCACCTGAAACAGGTACTTCCGGCACGACATCTGAGACAGGCTTTTTGCCCTGCACTAATTCATTCACGGCAAAATCAGGCACCTGAAAAACCGTCAGCGTTGAGCCAAGGGTGTTTCTGGTTGCATCACTCAGACTATCGCGCTTAATCTCTTCCGCATTCCACTTCACTTTACGCGCAATGCCCATGCCATCTTCAAGCCATTCGGCATGAAACTCAAAATCTGAGGCAATTTTCCCTATTAAATAGGTCCGATTAGAAGGTGAATAAGTAATAGCCCAGTCACCTTTCTGCATCTCATTCACAAAGCGCCAAACCTGGGAAGCACCGGAACGAACTGTGCCTGGCTTAGTCTGTGGTTCAAGCTCCTGATACCGGGTAAACAACTGCTCTCTTGAGCATCCCGGTTTCACATAGGGAGCGAGCTGCGACCAGCCGATTGCAACAACCTGTTTGTCCCTGAAGTCATCGTACAATTTTCCGCCATCACCGCGGATCATCCACATTTTAGTCGCCACAATAATTCCTTCTGAAAATGCCTCACAGCCATCTTACCCTGGGGAAACACTGATAAGATGGCTAATCACACTCCTGATCTAAACCTGACGCCTCTCAAGGCTATTGTAAATTGCCTCAATCTCGCCTTTCAGGTTATCACCACAGTAAACCATCGATGTATCGTATCGTTCATATCGCGCTTCACGTGTCGCGCTAAACCAGTTGAACGATCCCACGCACAGCAAACCATCATCCCCAATAACAATTTTGCTATGAACACGATTGACCAGTTTTGTCGCAATACCAAGGGCGTTCAGTTTATCCAGCGCCGCTTTGAGGTTTTGCTGCTTCTCTTTTCGCTTCTCAAAATCATTATGTTCAGTGTTGTAGCTTCTGTCAGTGACAATCGTGACGTTAATACCACGTGAACACGCCGCAATCATAGAATCAAGAAAACCGGTTTGCTCCAGTTTTTGCCAGGTTAGCCATGGAGAGACTATTGTGATGTGTTTACCGGTATTTTCAAACGTCTGATTCAGGAAATTATCATGCTGCTCCACACCATGGAGTGTGTAGATTTTGGTTTCGGAAGTTTTTAAATCCTTACGCTCTTTATAATCAAAAGTGAGCGAATTCTTCTCTGACTCAAAGAGATATTTTGCCAGTATACCCCGCGGAGATGAGGCTGGCTGGATCTCAAACAGGTCCATATCGCCGAAGACCAGGAAACTATCCTTCGCACGGGAGACAGCAACGTTCAGCATGCTATTATCACTATCAATAAACCCACCGTCCTCATGCTTTGAATAGACTGGCGAGAATATAACAATCGCTCTTTCCGCCCCCTGAAGAGAATGCACTGTGCCCACTGTGAGCGACTTTTCATTCGCGCCTGTGCTGATGCCTTGTTTACCCAACGCCTGTTTGATGGTCGATACCTGCGCGCTGAAAGGCGTCACGATACCGACAACTTCATGAAGCGATTTGCCGTAATGCGCTTCAATATCTTGCTGGTTATCTGTCAGCCAGGCAGCTATCGTTTCAGCCTCAAGCAAATTATATCGACTTCCGCTACTTGCCAACTCTCCTTTACCATCAATATGGAGATAACCCATAGCGGGCATTAAATTGCTCTCTTCACGCCCTCTTTTAGGCAACAACTTACCGTGATAGCAGAGCGTATTGCAGTATCCAATAATATTATCGAAACACCGGCGGTGTTCATATAAGTACATACCACGAGCCAGCTCGGGATCATATTGATAGCGTGAGGCATACTGCGCTATTTTCATGACGCTGCCAGATGCAGCGCTTTTACCAAGCTCTGCGATTGCCGTATAATTCTCAGTTATCTCTTCTTGCGTACTACCTGACAGAATTTTTTCTGCCAGCATGTTACCTATATCAATAGCGGGAGCAATACTCCATATTGGCGGGATCTGTTCCGTATCACCAATCACCAATGCCTTTTTAGCTAAGGCAAACGAGGCAGCAGCCACTTCAGGAAGCACCTGCCCGGCTTCATCGACAATGAGTAAATCGGCGAAGTCATATAAATAGCTTTTCTCGAATTTACGCTGCCCTTTGTGTTCACTTATCTGCATATTGCCGGGCAGCATATAGCAAGTCATGACCACGCATGGTGTGAGTTTCATTCGGCGTTGCCAGCGGGCGGTTACCCCTTTAGCTCCTTTCTTGCCCTTCTCTTTTTGCAGATCATCGATCTTCGCCATATCCATTAGCCAACGACCTTCCCAGTAGTGGGTCGTCAGTAAGAATGCAGGGAAGCGAATCTGCGTATCAGCCAGTTCATCTGCCTCTGAGAAGCTCAGCTCCTCGTTGCCCTCATGCCCTAAATCAAGTGCCAGATTCTGCCACTTCTGAGACGCCTGCTGTTCTTTAAGAACAATTTCATGAGCGGAGTCAATCTGCTGCCGGTATGTTGTTTGCTCGCGCTCAGCGGAGTTGAGCAGTCCATCTATATTACGTTCGATGGTTTCAGGATCCGACCACTGATTTCCCGCAATCAGCGTACCTAATTTATCTTCAAGAAACAGTTGTATTTGATACTGCCGCTTACTGCGAACCGCTGGGAGCCAGGAAAATAATGAATAGAGCAGTGATTCACCGGCGCGATATTTTTTCCATTCCGTTTTAGCACTCTTCAGTAGAGTGACTTTTTGTTCTTGCCCGGAAAGTAATTTATTTAAATTATCGAGATATTGCTCAATGTCGTTAGCAATAAGCTCACGCGCTGCCCGAACCTGGCTTAACGTTTGCCATGTTGCGTTCAGTCTTACCAGTTGCTCGGATTTTGCTGCCAACTGACCGTGCAGGAGTTCAATAACCTTTTCAGGGGATGAACAATCTTTTTCAGGAAAGGCTGCCTTAGCTTTCTCCAGATAAAACAGCAGTGCATCTTCTACATACTCTTTTGACTCAACCTGGTTGAAGAAATCTTCAGTTTGGTATTTTTTGGCAGCCTCGGCTTTACGGGTGCTTGAGGGGAAATAAGCGCCGAAGCTTTTCAGCTCTGGCAACCATCGTCCGGCCATTGCACCAGTACCCTGGGAAAAATCTTTCCCGAACGCCTCGATAATATTGGTTACTGCCTGGTTATTCGTTGAAGTCGCGATAATAACCGGAGGTTCTGCTTTTTCGAGAGCCGCTCTGGCCCACTGCGTGGCGATGATAGAAAGCACCAGCGTGGTTTTCCCGGTTCCGGGAGGGCCGTTAACGGCAAGGATATCGCCATGCCTCGCATCCAGAAAATGGCTTAAGGCATCGCGCTGAGCCTTTGCCAGCGGGAACTTATCCCCGGAGTGTCCGAGCCTGTCGCTGAATTTTGCTTCGGGAGTAAGCAAAGACTCTGCAACATGAACCTCCCGAGAGGCAAAACGATTGAAAAGCGGCACATCCTTTTTGCAAACAAGCAGGTGATCATAAAGCGAAAGGATATGGAAACTGGCGCCGCCAGATTGCGCCGTTTTAACAATATAACCATGCTCAGCGAGTTCATATTGCTCGGGATTTTTAATCCAGTCGCCGACAACGTTCTTCAGTAGCCTCTCTGAATCATCCAGATATTGAGGCCAATCCTGCTGCCAGGCTGCATATCGTGCTTCTCGTTCTTCATCCGTTTCGGCTGTCTTATCAACACCATCATCAAAGTCGATAGAGAATGAGGTATGTGTCGTTTTGTATTTGTCATACTGCTCAATCTCACCAATCGAAAATGCCCCTTTTGGCAAAGGTTCAAGCAGGTCTCTGGGAATGGAGGTCGCTGGCGTCGGATATAAAAAACCTTCACGGCTCAACAGGGCTGGCGTCACTATCGGGGTAACAATATCAGGCGCACCAGCGGAACGGTCCTTTCCATGCTGCAGTAACCGGAAATAAACCTTCGGCCGCAAGATGACATCGACTGTTTCGACGTCGTCTTTTTCTCCTTCAAAAAATTTATCGACGATCGCTTCGTCAAGACGTCCCGCCGCTATCCCATGCCAGTGAGTGAAATTTTTGGCGTCTTTCCGTTCAAAACTGCCCTTTCCTGACTCAGCATCTGCCAGTGAGTTGCGCCAGTATGAGGCAAACCCTAAAGCATTTTCATCCATTACCAGTCCTATGACTCAATGAAATCCATTGATCTATCGAATGTAAAATCACCGTATGGATAACTATTGTCCACGTTGAAAGGCTGGCTGCAATGTTTTGTTCACGCTTCGATACAAATACTAGGGTTATACGGAGTCCAGGAGGCAACCATATCCTGCAGCATGGCACATAAAAGCTTTATAACCGAAGCAGCAGAGGGTTACCGGTTGCACCGCACGTTCCAGAAGCCCGTGATCCCTACTGGCAGCGTTCAATGCAATATTGGAACCTGTAAGTTCAGAAAATAGCGCTGTCGAAGATGGTTCTGTATGTAGACTCTCCAGCTATTGTTTTGTCCGATGCTTGCGAATAAAAGCATTCAAAATGTCCCCTTCACCATGCATGACAGAAAAAGAATATTCACATTCTTTCTTTATCAAGGCTCCACATAATTCCTTGTGCAAATCTACATTAACTCCCTTTCCTTTCTGTGCTTTCTTCACACCAAGCTCACATGAACTGATTAATTCAACGTTACAGGGTTTTTTCAAACAATTCACACCATCAATTAAGCCCTGGAGAATGCATCTATTTACGGTCGTATCACTGTAGGAGAAGGTCAGATATTTTATTTTGCCTTCACATTCCAGCACAACTTCCGCCGAACCTTCACGTGTTGCAGCATCACAACTTCCTGTTGAATATATTTTTACCATCTTCATTTGTACCTTTCCCCTTACCAAACGAATCATGACATCCTATATCAAAGGCATTCTCGTCAAAACGTAACTATCTCAGTAAATTCTCCCGATGCCACTCCAGATAACAATACGATTCAACAGAAAACGCCTTTATTTTGTCCGGCAACAAACACTGCTCTTTAACACTAATATACAGCTCCTGACTAATTAACAAACGCCCATCGTTCTCAAACGAAATCCATCCCTGATCGAATAAAATATCAATGTGCGCAGCCAATATTATTCCATTAAACGGATCAAGGCGTTCACTCCCATTCTCGCAGGCGGCCCACGGTTTTATATGGCTGGCGCGGAGTAACGGCGCAAAAGTCATTCCCGTAACAGGGCATGCTGGATACAACATGAGACAATTTTTCCGAAAGGTCCCCTGCCCCAGTCGTGCCGCAATCAGCTGCTCGCGTACGGTATCTTCAATACTTTTATCCTGCTGAATAATAAGACAGTCACGTTGCGCCTGTTCATCTCCATGAGAAGATATTAACGAAAGAACGCGCTGCTCAATCGCACTGTCTGAAAGCATACTCAATCGCTGATGCACACGCTGCGCTGAATGAGACAGCGCAGCAGGAGCACCTTGCCCGTCCCGCCAGCCGATGCGCTCATCAGTAATCCATGAATCAAAACGATCACGGCTATTTTTCAGACTATTGTGAAACTTACTGGCGCTTTTGCCCGCTCCAAAACGAGGATAGAACGAGGCATAAGCCTCTTTCCATTTCTGAACACCCAGTCCCACGGGTGGTTGAGATTTACCGTACTTCGACAAATACCACGCCACTTCAAGCAAATCGTCTTCCGAGCTATTCAATGTTACGTCCTTTTTTCCAACGTAATTCATCACCAGATTATGTCTGAAAAGTTCGTTAACTAAACTGATCAGGTTAGTTGTTTTGGCTAAAACTTCTCACACCGGTTTTCACCATCAACAACCACTGGCCAGTCCCCTTTTTTGCCCCCAAATCGCCTGAATGTCAATGGATGAAAAACGACCAACACAGAAAGACCACAAAATAAATTTGGCCAATTTTGAAAAATAAATCATCTTTTAATTACAGACGGATATGGACGAATCTGGACGAAAATGGACACAAAAAAAGCCACCCTTAGGCAGCTAATTATTGCATCACTTGGTGCCGAAGGCCGGACTCGAACCGGCACGTATTTCTACGGTTGATTTTGAATCAACTGCGTCTACCGATTTCGCCACTTCGGCACTGAAGGGGATGCGGAAACGTTCTGGATTATACCTGTCGGCGGCGGCCATGCAAGCGACAGCGTGTCGCCATTGCGCTAAGTGTTGAAAAAAACAGCGCTATCCTGCGCGGCGTCACTTTTTACCGCCATTCCAGGGCGCCAATGCCACCAGCAATCACCACTGCCCCCTCCCGCAAACCCAGCTCCACCTGCCAGCCATCCCCCCTTCTCTTCCAGTGCCCCCAAACCCCACTCAAACTTATCTCAAATTTTTCTCACATCCCTCTTACCCGCATACCTCAACACAACCCAACAATCCCCACCCATCCCCAATATCCCCTCCCCAACTATTCCCCCGCCCCTACCCACTCGCATTCCCATATATTCCAGAAAGTTTTAGCCAATGCCTTTTTGTTATTCACTCGCTCCGCAGCAAAATATTAATTTCATCAATATTTTTATAACCTTACATTAATGAAAAGTTTTCTTTTTGCCGTTTATTCCAGGATTTTCCTCAGGCGTGAAGGGTTCCGGTAAACACTATTTTTTCTAATCGCTGTACGAGTCTTGATGGACATATTCACTCGATGATTTAACTCAGGAGAATACTTGTGACGACGTTAAAACCTGTGCCGGCCCTCAACCGCAGCTGGGCGCTGCGGATGTGGCCGGGTGACACCGTCT
>PJTV01000014.1_pt1 | contig 31563 bp, 22 predicted proteins | sample 1512081 | NCBI WGS metagenome assembly PJTV01 (sample SAMN08177683, study PRJNA422409) | Soil metagenome, whole genome shotgun sequencing project. | isolation source: Soil enriched on wood chips: alkali lignin treatment | place: USA: Madison | collected 2015-01-15 | reverse complement strand
GGGGCCTGTGCTTGAAATGGCCCCTGCCATCAACCAGATAAACCAGGCCAACAGCCAGATGCAGGCCCTGAACAGCGCCGCCGAAGCGGCCGGGGCCCTGATCTGCGACATCAATACCCAGATAAATTTTGTAACCGACAAAATCAGGGATCTCCAGTCGGCGGTGCTGCTGGCGAGCGCGCCGCAGGGAGTGGCACTGACCTCAGGTGAACACCTTCAGCTCAGCAGTACCCGCAATACCATGCTCAATGCCGGTCAGCATCTTGATATCGGTGCGATGAAGAATCTGTCCGTGAGCGCTGAAAAAGCGCTTGGGTTGTTTGTGCATAAAGACGGGGCGAAGCTGGTTGCCAACCAGGGGGACATCGAGATTCAGGCGCAGCACAACACGATGGGGCTGTTTTCTGAAAAGCAACTGACGGTGACCAGTAGTGAAGACGAAATTATTATCAGCACCCCGGAAACGCTGACGCTGAACGGCGGCGGATCTTACCTGAGGCTGAGTAAGAACGGGGTTGAGCATGGCTCATCAGGTGAGTTCATTATGAAGACGTCTGACTATCTGGTACCAGGATCGGGCGCAAATCTCCCCAACGAAACACCCAATTTCAGCCTGACGGATATCACTCAGGAAAGCAAAATCAGCAGCAAATCTTTCAATGACTAAGGGCTGATGATGGATCCATTAATTCCTCATATGCGTAATGTTTTTTTTATTTGCATTTTTGCTTTGTTTATCAAATTTTACACAGGCATCCGAGCAAACAAGCCCAGAAAGCATCGTGTACAATTTTTATAAGTCATATTTGAAAGAAGAATCATCGGACAACAGTCGATTTCTCAGCCAATATGTTTCTGATGAGTTAATGAAAAGCATTAACGACTCAATGATGTGTAATTATGATTCTGATGATTCAGTGTCGGCAGAAGAACTCGAAGGAAAATGTTCACAAAAGCGCGAATGCAAGCAGTTTAAAGGGCGTTATATTTGTAACTGGCATGGTGCTTGGGTTGATACTGATGTTGATTATTTTACAAAATCACAAGATGTTTATCCTTCATGGAAAGCAAGTATAAGTACCTTTGATGTATATCAGAAAGAGAATGACTCTTCAGTCAACGTTATTTTAGGAGCAGGTTCCGAGCCTAAAGTTACATTTAATGTTGTGCTAGAAAAAATTGATAGGAAGTGGAAAATCACCAGCGTAACGGAACAATAAGAACGTGGTCATTTTCTAAATTTCTCACCTCGACTACTTATACAAATACCAACATATCTACGGAGAGACGTTCATGTTGAAGAATATTATTTTTGCTTGCTGCTTATTCTGCGTGGCCAGTATAGCCTCAGCTTCAGCAGACGATAGTTCAATGCCTCGGGAAATTGTTGCAAATTTTTATCATGATTACCTTGTTGCGTCTGAAATGCCTGATATGGAATCAGCTGATAAACTAACTCAAAAAGCTATTTTTGAATATACAACTGAGCATCTCAGAAGTCTGCGGGATAATGATGAATCGGGTGCTGATTATTTTGTCGATGCTCAGGATATTTGTGAAGAATGGAAGGACAGCATTAATGTGGAAACTGTTTCAGAGAATGACCAGGTCGCACAAGTGAAGCTAACATTAGGATATGGTAAGGGTGTATCCCTGTATGCCGTTAACCTGGTTAAAGAAAAAGGGAAATGGTTAATGGATTCTGTTAAGCCCATATCTCATAGTAGTATTTATTGTCCTCGACAAGCAGAGGGGGGAGAATAAATGCTGGACAAGAATGTAGCAGTTAGTGTTTTAAACACTCAAGCCCTGGCCAGAGCGAAAATTAACGCTGAAAATTTTAAAAATGGCATAGATAAAAAACTTAAATATGGCGAGTCAAAATGTGCCCGCTATGTTAAAAAAGCATTAATCGCTGGAGGGGCATCTGCAAAAAATTCAGGAATTGAATCAGCTAAAAATTATGGCCCATGGCTGCTTGAAAATAACTTTAAAGTTGTGGGTGACGCTACAACAGTGTGTACTGGCGGTGTATTCACAATTTCTGGTCAGCAAGTGGGGGATGTTGTCGTAATCCAGGCAGCACCACACCATGTGCATGGTCATATGGCGATGTTTAATGGTACACACTGGGTATCTGATTTTGTCCAGGAAAGGGGGTTCTATCCTGCCCAGATATATCGTGATCAAAACATACCCTATACACTTTATCGTTATGGCGATAATACCACATCAGAGCAGAACGCCACGGCTACCCAAAAAGGAAAAATTAAAATTGTCTGGCCGATCCCTTCTAATAACCGGGGAAGTGAGTTCAATAATCAGGAAGAGATCCTCTCTCATGTCGGGGGGGGATCCACCGGGCAGTATATGATTGGCCGTAGCGGGATGTGGCATGGCGGGATCCATATCACGGAAGCAACGACCCCGTGGTGTGCTCTGAGTGGCAAGTCTCCTCTTGAAGCATTAGATTTCCCAGTTGCCTTTAAAGGTGAGCAGGCTATACGTTGCATGGCAGATGGGGAAATCGTTGCATATCGTGTCTGCAAGGATTATCTCACGCTTGGGTGGGAATCCGGCCCGCTTAGCTTTTCCGGTTCGTTTGTTCTGGTTAAACACTTTATTCAACCGGGGGAGAAGGAATCCAGCGGACTGCATTTCTATACCCTGTATATGCACCTGGCTCCCTATTCAGCCTATAGTGTCAATCCGGCGGAAAAAAAGTGGACAGTCCAGGATACGCTTACTGCCTACGATCCAGAATGGGTCATGACCGCCAGTACCAACAATAAAAGTACCAGTGAAAGCTATCGCAAGGGCACGATCCCAAAAGGATCTATTGTTGAGTGGGATAAAACAGACAGCGGCCTCCATACCGTTGCATTTAATAAGCGAGAGTATGGCCTTGTTACCTTTGTTAGCCTCTCAGAACAGGCGTTGAAAAAGGGCAAAAAAACATCCCTGAAACCAGGGCAGCGATACTGGATGCTTGTGGACAAAAACAACCTGTCTCCTGGCACAGATGGGGTGGTACAGCCTTCCTGGTGGCAGAAACTCATGCCGCCAGCAAAAGAAGCGATGAAATTTGACCAGGTAGTGTGCCCGACGCCCTATGCTATCAGTGCCGGTGATCCTGTTGGTCATATGGGATATTATCAGGCACCTAAGGACGGCGGATATGAAGCGCGGTACCAGGTACATATCGAATGCACGAGTATGGATAATAACCTGGAAACGTTCCTGACCAACCCTGAGCAGGTGGGAGAAAAGAACCCACTCTGGCTGAAGTACGCTCCGGGCCTAGCGTTGTACAAAAAAGATGTTGCAACAGGAACATTCACAAAGGATACAAAGGTAACAACCAGGGCGGGGATCCTTCCACTGAGTCAGGTGCAAACGGAAGTCGATAAGTCGACCAAACAGGAATACTGGCAGCTGCGACCAGAAAATGCTTACGTCCCTAAAGGCCAGGCGGAACCTCAACTTTTGTCGCAGTATGATCTGGCAAAGCTGGGCTTCAGAACTGAGACCGCAGAACCAGCCAGCTTTGATTACCTGGATGGAAAAAATCAGCCCACAGGATTCTTCCGTAATCTCATCGATTCACTCTACCAGACCGCGACCAATGATCCGCGAACCAGTCATGCTCTCGTGAAGCATAATTATCAGCGCCTGCTGGATAAAATTGACAGCGGAAGTGACCGATATTCTCCAATGGAGTACTGGAGAGCACTTCATAATCCCGACTATCGTGACGTTATTCAGAAAACAATCGTAAAACATCCAAGCGACTGGTACTTCAAAAAAGGCGATGCTATCTGGCAACCGTTCCTCAATGCGCTGAAAAAAGATGCGCCAGAATGGAAGAAATACAGCGAAGATTTTATCGATAAGATGGCATGGATGCAGGATGTTACAGCTGAGAAACTTGGGCCTTCATTGTGGCATATGCACCCGCTTAGATTCCTTGGCTCATTAAAGGACCAAAATCTTGAGAAGATCGCATGGGGTGCTAAAGTTTCAAAAGAATTTAAGCTTAAGGTTATTGAAGTTTGTGAACGACTGGAAATAAACCCAGATTATTTGATGTCGTGTATGGCATTTGAAACAGGAGAAACCTTTTCTCCAAGCGTTAGAAATCCAAATGGAAGTGCTACTGGCCTGATACAATTTATGTCGAATACTGCGCGGTCTTTAGGTACGACAACTAATGAATTGGCTGACATGACTTCGGTTGAACAAATGGATTATGTGGAAAAATATTTCAAACCGTACGCTGGAAAGATTAAAACAATTGAAGATGTTTATATGGTTATATTCTGCCCTAGGGCTGTAGGAAAACCAGATAGTTACATTCTGTATGATGAAGGGAGAAGCTATAATGATAATAAAGGCTTAGACCTGAATAAAGACAATGCAATAACTAAATATGAAGCAGGCTTTAAAGTAAGAGAGAAATTAAAATTAGGAATGAAAGAAGGATATCGAGGTTAACATGCGAAAAACTCTGTCTTTGATAGTTACACTTTTGCCTATGTATAGTATGGCAAACAGTTTCGACTTGCCAACAGTTCATTCAATAAAAAATGGAAACCAATGTGAAATATCTTTTAATGATAAAGTTGTTTCGAAGCATGACTGTGAGTATGAATCTCCTTCCTATTTGACATCTTACTCTCTCCTTACTGACTCTTGGACTGGAGTTTGGATATTCCAGGATTCTCCAATGGGAAATGCTTGTGAGGCTGGAGCAATCAGAATTATTTCCTTGGATTCTGAAAATAAAACCCAGGTGCATAAGCCAATAGATTACTGCACAGGAGTTGTTATGATTAATAATGACGGTGATAAAGTCAAAATTAATATTCAAGATGTCAATGATCCTAAAAATTCTGAGGCGTGGATATTTAAAGACAACAAACTAGCGAGGCTAAAATAGCTACATTTCCTATAATCGCTGGTCTGTGTTTTGTGTTTTGTCAGCATTGCCCCAATTTTAAAAATAATTATCTCCAAAAGTTGAGGGGAGTGATTTTAAAAAATGTTCGGTAAGTTTATGAAAAATGTTATTGGCATTCTGTTATTGCCCACATTTTGCTATGCAAATACTGCAAATGTTTTCAAATCATCGTGCGGTGGTGTCCAATATAGTATCAAATCATTTTGTAGTGTAAATAATCTTAAGGATGACCAGGATAAACTTGATATACCAATTTGCAGCAAACAAACATTCGTTCTTGGTAAGGAAAGTCATGAACTATCAAAGTCTGCGGGTCTTGTAGAACGTATTAACAACAAAGGTGACAAAATAAAAATGATGAATTTCGTCTTCTACGGTGCCTCATGTAAAAATGACAGGGTTATTTTATCCGGTGCAGGTGGTTGCAATTCATGTGGTGAAACTTTCAAGACATTTAATTTATCAGGAAAAGAAATAAAAGAGAAATCTACCACGTTAGATTTAGAACCTATGCAAGATATAATCCCCAACCTTTATTAATGAATTTATTAACACAAATAATAGTTACGGATATGGTTGTGGTTGCATACTATCTGAGGCATCAAAGGAATCAAAAGAAATAACAAGAATATTCAACTTCAAGGCACTCCCTCTTCGCGTATGCAAAACGGACCCATCACTTAGAGAAAAAACAGAAGAAATTGAAAATGTAATGAATGATAATTAGTATTGTTCACATGTGGATAAACTTTTTAGATTCTTACAAAAATCAGAGGTTTTTCATACAAAGAGCCTCAGCATTTCAAATCTTAAAATTATTAGCTGAAATTGGGGTTAAAGGATGAAGATTATATTATTCGCATTACCCATGAGCTTGCCAGTAATTTCATTTGCAAAATTACCACAGGTTTGCAATTGCTCAATGCAATCTCATTCGGATATGATCGATTGCATACAAACCAGCACAAACAAAACAGAGGACTCCATTAAAGAAATTATTACCAAATCTGGTAAGGAGTATTCAATTGATATGGCGTTTTATAATAGTCAACGCAAGTCTTTTTCTGAACGATGCAGCTTATATAACTCGATGGAGGGTCAACGAACATATTTGAGAGAAAACCAATGCTAATGTGATGGTGTAGAGCAACTAAATGATTTTATTAAAACCTATATGAAGACGGTTGATAATTATTAAAATAAACGTAAAACTCTCTTTGGCTATGTTAATTTTAATGGCATCGGCAACATATGCTCAATGTTCTCAAACCAAAGATGTTGATATGCTGGTAACGGCAAGTAAGCTGAAAAACTCTGGCTTTGTCGATGGGCAAACAGGTCGCGGTACTACTGATTTAAATGGTGACGGTAAAAAAGATATCATCGAGTATACGTTTCTGAGTTCAACGCCACCCGGCACTTGTGATCAATCGGACTGTATGTCTAATCTCGACAACTCTCCAACTTTAACATTCGAAATCACAATGCATGATGGAAAATCAATAGATGCAACATATATGTGTACATCCATTGGAATATCAAAAAAAATCACACAAAGGGCTAAAAGATATTTTTTGCGGACCTAAGTATATCTTGCGATGGAATGGTGACGAGTATGATACAGAATAAATATTCAAAAGCATTTACATGCCATTGAGTCCTGAATGGGTCTTTTCAATTGTAGAACCAGGCACTTATAGGTAAGTTAAATTACTAGTGCCTCCACTGGATTATTCAAATAAAATGAAGATTAAGAACAAAATACTGACTTTACTTCTAATACTCCCTTGTATTTCACATGCTGCACTAAACTACTATTCCAAGATTGAAACTGATTGTCGCAAAATGAATCAAGATATAAATAACTCTGTTGTAATGGGTTGTGCCGACCAGGCATCAGACGCCGCAAAGAAAGACATGAATATTGTTTACCAGAAAATATACAAAATCATTAAAGCGCGTGGAATACCTGACATTACAAGTAAATTCGAGACAGCACAAAAAAACTGGATTGCTTCACGTGAAAATTGGTGTGATATTCAAGGATTTATAATCGGTTCGCCAATGTTCAGCGTATGCTGTATGGACATGAATATTTCAAGAGTGAATGAGTTAAATGACTTACTGGAACAGATTCAGAATTAATATGTCTGGGGACTAGTTACTTTAACCTAATGATAATTATTAACTCGCAGAGGTCCTTATTAATGCTTCAGATTATCCGCAAAGGCGATAAAACTACCCACGGTGGTTCAGTACTGACCGCCTCAGAAACGATGAAATTCGGTGGTATCGGTGTTGCCCGTAAAGGCGACAAAGTGTCCTGCCCGGTTCCGGGACATGGCCCTACAACTATCATAGAAGGCAATTCTGATTATCTTGATCATGGTATCCCGGTTGCCTTTCACGGTCACAAATGTGCCTGTGGTTGCACATTGATCAGTTCATTTGCCGCTGCAAAGGTTGCCTGATTATGCCCGTCTGGCTGGATGCCATCCCTGAAAAGGCTCCTAAGGTAGCGCGTCCCGGCACCGGTCGTTGGCTGCTATTCCTCGCGTTTGTCATGCTGGTGGGCATAGCGCTCACGCTATGGTGCTGGACGTCAGAGCGAACCGGATTTGTCTTCTGGTTCACCGCTCTGGGCCTCCCGTTTTGCACCTGGGGGGTTATTTTCGGCTTACGCCGGTTTGCCTACAAAGCCGAACAGGTGGGGGCCGAGTCCCGTAATGTCGAGCGAGAAGCGCTTATTGACAGTGAAATTCTGCGCGGTCAGCGCTGCGCCTGGATCCTCGGTACGCACATCCATGCTCCGGTTGGAAACAAAGCCGATGACCTGCTGAAGGCAATGAAAGTCGCAGCTCCGGTTATCGACTTCTCTTGCCCACGAGGATGTGACAAACCGGTCAGATACGCGGCATTACCAGAATATCAGACAGATTTAACGAAGGCCCTGAAAGCAGTGGTTAATAAACTGACCACGCGTGTAGAGGGGATAGTTAAGCCGCTTCCGCCCGAGCTGCCATGCTGGCTGATGCTGGACTGTGATAACGATCTGTATCCCCTGATTGAAGAGCAGCTTAAAGCCGAGCTCTCACTCAAGACGGGCAGGATTTTTCGCCTGATGGCCGGAAAAGGGCTGGGGGCGTTTGATGCCTGGCTGGACAAGCGATGGGACACCCCGGGCATTCTGGTTGCCATCACGCTGTCGTTACCGGCGTCTCCCCGGGAAGAAGATGCTGATGCTGTATCAATGGTGGTATTGAGCAACCGCAAAGCCAATGCCTGGCCGGATGCGCTCCGCCTCCATCGCCCCGAAAGGGGAACAGAAACAACGCTCACAAAGACGCTCACCCGGGCGCTGCTCTGGTCGAAGACCCTGCCCAATGAACTCAAAGGAAGCTGGATCTCCGGTCCCACATTGACGTCGGGCAGCGGCTGGAATAATGCCTGCGAAGAGAGCGAAGTGGAATTTAGTCTTTCAGAAGACAATTCCAGTATCGATCCCGTGCTGGGATATACCGGCCATGCTGCTCCATGGCTGGCCATCACGCTTGCTAATGCTGACGTTGAACAACGGGGCCCCCAAGTTATCGCCGCACAACCCGCCGTTGATAAGGACGACATCTGGATCGCTGTCATCACCAAAGAAGAAGTTCGCAAGGAAACGCCTAAGAATGACTAAGGTAAAAGTCAAAACACTCATCGGCTCCGTTGTCACTGTCGCTTTTTTTATGACGGTCATCGTGGCATTTTTGTTATATGCCTTTCCGGAATACGTAGCTTCGGCCACGGGATTCGGTCCCTATGACGGCCAGCGCATACTCATATTCTGCGCCATACTGGTTGCCGCGATGTTTTTACTCGGCTGGCTGACAGAGAAGGCTTTCGACTTCGCCGGTAAATCCGGGTTGTATTTCCAGTGGGGCCAGAAAAAGGCTGAGAGTATCACTCCGGTGACGAACACCATTCTCAGTGAAGAAGACGACGAACAACCTGTCTTCAGCGAAGAGGCGGTGTCCGAGCACCTGCGGTTTCGCTATGGGCGCCGCTGGCAGCGTAAGGTGCGTCTACTGCTGGTGATGGGTAATCCGGACGACGTCCAGAAAGCGGCCCCGGGCCTGTGTCATGACCTCTGGCAGGAAGGCGACGGCAATGTGCTGATTTATGGCGGTGATGCGCAGTCACTCCCGGATGAGATCTTTCTTGCAAAACTGAAACGCTTGCGATCCGGGCAACCGGTTGATGGCATCATTCAGGTGACGAGTACTTCAGCCCTCCCGACGGATAGCGAACGGGATGCCTTCTTGCGTTGCCGCCAGAAAGCCGACCACCTGTTAGGCTGGCAGGCGCCCGTCTGGCTGTGGCTGACTGATAACGCCAACGGCGCTCAGCAGGGACAGGAAACAGTTGCAACAGGGGTTATTTTCGGGCCGGAAGGCACTATAAAAGAGGCGGATAAGGCATTGACTATGCTGTCTCAGCGCCTGCAAAAAGCCGGTATGGCACAGATACTGAATAATCCGGCTCATAACGGCCTGCTTCAGTTATCTTCCCGTCTGCAACACGAACTGAAAGCCAGTCTAACTGTTTTGCTCAGTGGGTTGATGCAGGGATCTGCGGCCTGGCGTTTACGCGGTGTCATGTTCAGCCCTGAACTGGCCGTTGCCGGAACGGTACCGAACACGCGCCTCGACACACCGACATGGAAAGCCGTCATTGATGACAGTGATGCCGTCAGCGGCAGGAAGCTGGGCTTCAACTGGCTGAAGATGCTGCGGTTAATTCTGCTTTCCCTGATTGTCCTGTGGGGGGCCGGTACACTGCTGTCCCTCGTCGTTAACCGTACCCAGATTTATCAGGCGCAGGAGACGGCCAGGCAGGCAGCGGATACCGCAAAATCCCCGGCTGAACGCCTGCGCAACCAGCTCGTCCTCCAGCAAGCCATTGCCCGTCTGCAACATCGTGAGGCGACCGGTGCTCCGTGGTACACCCGCTTTGGTCTTAATCAGGACAGCGACACGCTGGCCGCACTCTGGCCCCTGTATGCGAAAAACAACGCACAGCTGATGAGGGATGCCACTGCAGAACATCTGAAACAACAACTGAATACCTTTGTGCAACTTCCTCCGGCCAGTGATGCCCGGATGCAGGGAACGCAACGGACCTACGATGTCCTGAAAGCTTACCTGATGATGGCCAGACCGGACAAAGCCGATGAAGGATGGTTGGCGAAAAATGTACTAATAACCTGGCCGAAACGCCAGAATGTGGCGGATGGGACATGGCAGGAAATTGCCCCTAAATTACTGGGTTTTTATGCGCAGAACCTCCCGACACATCCGGAATGGAAAATTAAGCCTGACGCTGAATTAATCAGTACGGTCCGTCAGATCCTGCTCAAGCAGATTGGCCAGCGGAACGCTGAATCCGGACTGTACCAGGACATGCTTAAGCGCGTGGCCAGTAACTGGCCTGATTTAACACTTGCTGATATGACCGGTGATACCGATGCTTCAACGGTATTCAGCACTGACGAAATCGTCCCTGGAATGTTTACGCGGCAGGCCTGGGAAGAGCAGGTACAGGATGCAATTAACGAGGTCGTTAAGACACGACGTGATGAAATCGACTGGGTCCTGACGGATAAAACGCACCAGGCAGGAAGTGATATCTCCCCGGAGGCGCTGAAGGCCCGCCTGACAGAACGCTATTTTACCGATTTTGGTAATGCCTGGCTGAACATGGTCAACAGCATTCAGTGGCAGGAAGCCACGTCTCTTTCTGAAGCAATTGCCCAGCTCAGTCTGATCGGCGATGTCCGTCAGTCTCCGCTTGTGGCCTTAATGAATACGCTGGCCTGGCAGGGAAAAACAGGAGAGAAGGGTGAGGCACTGGCTGATTCGATAGTGGATTCAGCGAAAAAACTGGTTGGTCGGAAAAAATATACCCGACAGTTCATTGAGCAGGCGCAGGGGCCGAAAGGTCCACTGGAGGACGTTTTTGGACCACTGACGGGATTCATGGAAGGTAAAGAGGGCACTGGTAGCAACGGTAACCTCAGTTTCCAGTCCTGGCTGGCCCGCGTTACCCAGGTGCGGCTGAAGCTTCAGCAGGTCACCAGCGCCCCGGATCCGCAAGCGATGTCGCAGATGCTGGCACAGACCGTATTCCAGGGTAAAGCCATCGACCTGACGGACACCCGCGATTACGGCAGTCTGGTTGCGGCAAGCCTGGGGCAGGAGTGGAACGGATTTGGTCAGTCGTTGTTTGTGCAACCGCTGGATCTGGCCTGGCGGCAGGTCCTTGCCCCGGCTGCGGGTAGTCTCAATACCCGCTGGCAATCGACCATTGTCGAACAGTGGAATAAGGCCTTCGCGGGGCGGTATCCGTTTAAGGCCACCGGCAGCGATGCCTCTCTGCCGTTACTGGCTCAGTTCCTGCGTAGCGACTCGGGTCGAATCACTACCTTCCTGAAAACTAATCTTGGCGGGATCCTCCACCAGGAGGGAAATCGTTGGGTCGTTGACCCTTCCGCAAGTCAGGGGATGGTTGTCAGTCCGGATTTCCTGCGGGCGATTAATCAGCTGGCAGAGCTGTCTGATATCGTGTTCTCTCAGGGCGATGCAGGTATTCACTTCGAACTGATGGCGCGTCCTTCAAAGGATGTTGCCAGAGTGCAGTTGACCCTCGATGAGCAGAACCTGGACTACTTCAATCAGATGGAAAGCTGGCAAAGCTTCACCTGGCCGGGGAATAGCTACTATCCAGGCGTATCGTTGAGCTGGCGTAGTGTAAACAGTGGTATGCAACTCTATGCCAGTCACCAGGGCAACTGGGGCTTCATTCGCCTGCTGGACAAAGCCCTGCTCACTCCTCTTGATGCCAGCCGGACACAACTGGTATGGATCACCCCGGATGGCAACCCTCTGAAGTTTGTGATGCGTAGCGAACTCGGCAGTGGTCCTCTTGAATTACTGAAGTTGCAGGGGTTCACGCTGCCCAACGCTATTTTTAATGTTGCCGCTGGCGCAGAAGCGATCCAGTAACGATGGGCGCATTGTTCACCCTTGCCGCTTCTGTCTCCACGGCCATCAGTAAGCAGGAGAAAGGGGAACCGTGGATTCTGGCACGCCGTACTGCCGATGCTGATCTGGCTTTGCTCGGAGAATAGCGAGTGGGGAAAACAGGGAAACCTGTGAGACCCGAACCCAGACGCGTCGGAAAGCATCAGCGCTTCATTCCTCCGGATAAACCCGTGCAATTTTTGCGGGTGTCCGGGCCGCTTCGGCGCTCAGGCAGGCACCGCGAGCGCCGGAAGCCAGTCATCAAGGGACAGCCTCTCCACGCCACATCAGCGTCTTCGCCCCCATGTCATAAAAGCCCACTGGCAAAGCGACTGGAAGGGCAAACCTACTCAGGGGGAGGAGAAAAGTATGCTGCTGAAATGTAAGCCACCGCAAATCGTCAATGGTAAGGACGACGCTTCTCTGGAAGCGGCCATGAGGTTTATGAAAGAGACTAACAAACGGGAAAAAGAATGAGTTCACCGGAAGATCTGTTAACCGCCTGCGCCACCAGCCAGGAAGAAAGGCAGCGCCTCACCTCCCGGGCAAATGATGCCCTGTTGCTCTGGGATAACTGGCTGCACCCGTTCACCTCCGGGTCTGAAACCGGGGACGATCCCGCATACGATGATAATTTTCTGCTGATGCGTGAAGAGATCAATAAGATATCGGGTACCGATTCAGCACGGTTGTGCGAGCTGGCCCGGAAGTGTCTTTGCGAATGCGCCAAAGACATTCGTGTGGTGACCTGGTATGTTCAGGCCCGACTCAGCCGCGACGGTGAAAAAGGGTTGGCCGAAGGTTTACTGCTGCTTGTCGCAATGCTGACTCGCTACGGGCAGGCATGTCATCCCCAGCGTCCCGTAGCCCGTAAAGCTGCGCTGGAGTGGCTGAACAGTGCAAAAGTGATTGATGCACTGCTGTTATGGCCTGAGGTAGACCGCAATGATGCTGGTCTGACGGCTGGCGCCATTAACCTGCTTCAGTCCGCCGTGGCTGACTGGCCGGAAGCTGAAAAACCGTCTTTTGCAGGTCTCTGTACCGCTCTTGAAAACCGCCTGGCACGTTCCGGTGGCATGGAAACACTGGTCCCTCAGAACAGCAGCGCCCAGGATCACGGGCGTGAGCCAGCCCATTCGGATTCACCGCAACTGTCAGCCGTGAAGTCGGGCCGCGATTTACTCGACCAGGCAAAGTTACTTTCCCGCTGGCTGAGCGAACAACCTCAGGGTTGGCTGGCTTCTCACCGGCTGATAAAGACCGTACGGTGGGATACGGTCAATCAGATCCCCCCACTCGACAGTAGCGGTCGCACCCGCCTGGTACCGCCGAAACCCGAGTATCGCGCTCAACTTAAGCGGCTATATCTTCAGAAAAACTGGACCGAACTGGTTGAGCAGGCCAGCCAGATGTATTGCGAAGGGGTCAATCATTTCTGGTTCGATCTTCAGTGGTACCTTTGGCAGGGGCTCAGCCATGCCGGTCAACCCTGGGATACCTGGACAGACTCCGTCCTGTGCGATCTGCGGCTGCTGCTTAAACGCCTCCCGGGCCTGGAAGGTCTGGCATGGAATGACGGTACCCCCTTTGCCGACGAAGTCACCACCGCCTGGATTGCGGAAAAAGTGAATGAAGAAGGCCTGATGTACGGCGATGAACTCGCTACCGTCGTTAATGGTCCGGCTGATGATGTGCTGCTCCTTGAGTCGGAAGCCATGGAAAAGGGCGATACGGAAGGTCCCGAAGCGGCGCTTACCTGGCTCCAGTCCCGACCGGGGATGGACACTCCGCGCCATCGCTGGCTAATACGCCTGCTGATGGCCCGGGTGGCAGAGCAGTATGGCCGAAACGAAATGGCGCTTCATTTGCTTGGCGAACTGACCATCTGTGCACCACAGCTGACGCTGGGAGATTGGGAACCCGGTCTGTTGTTTGAAATCCAGGCCCGTCGCCTGAAACTGCTACGTATGAAAGCCGGTCGCAGCGAATCTGATAAAACCCGTCTGATGCCTGAGATGGAGTCTTTAATTGCCGGACTTATTGCCATTGACCCGGCCCGTGCCATGGTGCTCTGTGGCTAATGTTCTCTTTAATAATTTTCAGGAATGCCGTTCATGGATGATTTAACCCTGCGCTATTACGAAGCGGAAATGCGCTACCTGCGTGAGGCGGGTAAAGAGTTTGCCCGGGCTCATCCGGACCGGGCAGCAATGCTTAATCTTGATAAACCTGGCGCCCGCGATCCCTATGTGGAACGTCTATTCGAAGGCTTTGCCTTCCTGATGGGCCGTCTGCGTGAAAAGCTGGATGATGATCTGCCGGAACTGACCGAAGGGCTGGTGAGTCTGCTGTGGCCGCACTATATGCGGACTATCCCGTCACTGGCCATCGTCGAGTTCTCCCCTGACTGGCGTAGTCTGCGTCAGGCCGAAATGCTGGCGGAAGGCTTCTCCGTTTTGTCACGGCCTGTAGGACCGCATAAAACCGCCTGTCAGTATCGGACGACCCGCGATGTGTCGCTACAACCGCTGCAACTTGCGGAGGCTCGCCTCCATACTGAAACCGATGGCCGGTCAGCTATCCGTCTGCGCTTCGAATGCCCTGAAAAAGTGGACTGGCGTAAAGCCGGGATCGATAAAGTCGCCATTTTTCTTAACGCAGAGAGTCCAGTTAGCTCAGCGCTGCATCTGGCAATGACCCGGCGTGTACATGCCATGTATGCCCGGCATGCAGGGACGCATACTGAACGTCATCAGTTTAATGGTTGGTGCAAACCCATGGGCTTTGACGACAATGATGGCCTGTGGAAGAAAGCCGACACTGCCTTCAGTGGTTACCAGCTTCTGCTGGAGTATTTCAGCTTCCGTCCGAAGTTTATGTTTGTTGAGCTGCGCGGTCTCGACACCATCGGGCTCACTGCGGCCAGCACCTGGTTTGAAATCGACATGGTGCTCAGTGAAGCCTGGTCATCCGATCTGCCTTTTGAGACGGAAAACTTCCGGCTGCACTGTGCACCGGTCATCAATCTCTTTACCCTGGAAGCCGACCCGCTGACGCTTAATCCGCTGGAGAACGAATACCTACTCAGGCCGCTGCGTCTTCAGGATGGTCACACCGAAATTTACAGCGTCGATAACATCCATGGCGCGGTGAAGAATGGCAAACATCCTTATGTGCCGTTCACCAGCTTTCGGCACCGTGGCGGTATGATGCGCCACGATGCTCCTGAGCGTTATTTTCATACCCGTGTGAAACGCGGTCCCTCTGGCCTGTATGACACCTGGTTAATTCTCGGGGGGCGCTCGTTCGAACTGGAGCAGCTGTCCGATAAACCGGAGTCACTCTCGATGCGAATAACCGGTACCAACGGCCAGCTTCCGCGTAAGGCACTGGAAAGCACCCTGCTGGACAGGGTGGTTAAAACCGGCAAGGTGCCCGTCAGGGTCCTGAACGTCACCGCACCGACGATGCCGTTATATCCCCCGGCAAACGACCGTTTTCACTGGCGGGTGATGAGTCACCTAGGTTCAAACTTCCTGAGCATGATGGATAATCCGGAAGTGCTGCGGGGCACGCTAGCGCTCTATGACTGGACCGACGATGAAATGAACCGCCGTCGGCTTGAAGCAATAGTCGGCGTAAAGCACACCCTGATCCGCCGTTTTGAGAAGGGTTTTATGCTCCGGGGCGTGGACATTGAGGTCACGCTGAATAGGGACAATTTTGCAGGCGAGGGTGATGTGAATCTCTTTGGCGAGATGCTGCACCGATTCTTCGCGCTCTATGCCGATATTCACCTCTTTAACCAGCTCACGCTGGTACTGCAACCAACAGGGAAACGACTGAGATGGCGCGAGAATCACAGTCAGCACGTACCGGGCTGACATTAGCTCTTAATAAAGACATCTGGCGGGCCAATTTCTATCGTTTCTGCCAGCTGCTGGAACAGGAAAATCCGGACACGCCGAAACTGGGCTCCACCAGCCATCCGGGCGACGATCCGGTACGATTTAGACCCTGGCCTGGTATGGGTTTCCCGGTCAGTACCCTGAAGGCGGTTGAGATCGACGAAGACCATCCGACATTCCCCCCAACGGTCCGCACGACATTTCTCGGGGTGTATGGCGTGGACTCTCCTCTGCCGACGTCCTGGCTGGATGATATTGCGCAGCGCCGCGAAGGTTACGAGGCGGCCACCTCGTTTTTGGATATATTCAGCCACCGGATCACCACGCAGTATTACCGGATCTGGCGAAAATACGCCTGGCCGGCCACTTTCGAGGCCGGGGGCCGCGATGCCACCTCTCAGTGTTTGCTGGGGCTGGTGGGACTTGGTATCCCGGGCACGGCGGAACAGGTGGCCACGCCGGTTTCCCGTTTCCTGGCCCTGCTGGGCACTATGCGATTACCCACCCGTAACGCCGAAGGCATTCGGGCCCTGGTGAGCCTGCTGGCACCGAATACCCGGGCAATTATCACCGAACCCGATCCGGTTAAGGTCCATATCGGTAACCGCAGTGGGCTGGGGACCGGAAACCGCATCCGGCTTTCGCAACGGGCCACGCTGGGCAAAACGGCAAAGGAAGCATGCAGCCGGGTACTGGTGACGCTGGAGACAGCGGATCCTGACGAGGCGGAAGGCTGGTTACCCGGTGGTGCCCTCCATACCGATTTGCTGGTCCTGTTGCGTGTCTATCTTGGCTACCGCAGTGACGCCCGACTGCGCCTCACCGTACCCGTGCGGTTGCTGCCTGAGCCCCGCCTTAGCACAGGCAGGCGTATCCAGCTGGGCCGTACCGGTTTGCTGGGTTTGAAAGCGGGCAAGCTCAGCAATAGCCGGGAGAGTCTGACCGTCAGCCTGGGCTGTTATGAAGGGCTACAATGCTCGGTTTTATCTCCCGCTGAAGACGGGCATTACCGCTTCGACTAATCATCAATCAATCATTCATTCTCCCCACAATACTTCTGATTGCAGGAAGGCGGCAAACGCATGAGTCTCCGGGAGCATAGATAACTATGTGACCGGGGCGAGTGTGTGCAGCCAACGCATCAGCAATCAGAAGTAGGGAGGGGGTAAAAGGAGCTTTTGAATGGCAACAATAACCCGCTGGTGGGCGCTGACGCTTATTGCCTGCGGTCTGCTCACAGGCTGCGGTCTGACGCAGACCGTCACGGACGGTACGGTCAGCATCACGAAATCCATCTTCTACAAAAAAATTAAAACGCTGCATCTGGATTTTACCCCGCGCACCGCCATCAACGCCGATGGTGCACAGACGCCGCTGGCGACCATGGTGCGGGTTTATCAGCTCAGGGATCGTAAAGCGGTTGATGCCGCTGATTACCAGACGTTGCTGCGCAGGGCCGATACGGTACTTAAGGACGACGTACTGGCGTCAAAGGAGCTGCTGGTGATGCCCAGTGGCAGCGTGACGCTCAATATGCCTATGGATGAAGAGGCGCAGTTCGTGGCGGTGGTGGGGCTGTTTAACCGACCGGATCAGAAGGACAACCGCTGGCGCCTGGTACTGACCCGTGACGATCTTGACCCGGACAAACCCCGCACTATTGAACTGGGTGATGGCTGGCTTAGTCTTGTACCGATAAAGGAGTGACGTAATGGATAACTGGCTGGCGCTTTTTGACGGGCAGACCCGTTACTTTCTGGATATCAATGACAGTTCGGTGAAGCCCGATGTTTTGCGCTTTCGCGGCCGGGAAGCCCTGAGCGAGCCGTTCAGCTGGGACATCGAGTTCACCACGCTTCAGGCGAACATCCCCCCGGAAGAGGTGCTGATGAAATATGCCTCTTTCCGGATGCGGAGCGGTAAAAGTGTTCACGGCAGGGTGACCCGCCTGGAATGGTTGTCCACCTCTCAGGACCAGTCTCACTACCGGCTTACGCTCAGTTCGCGCCTGGCGCTCCTGGGATACACCCGACAGTGCGCGGTATATCAGAACCAGTCCGTTCCTGAGGTGGTTGAGCAGGTGCTACGCAAACATGGCCTGGAAGGACCTGATTTTGACTTCCGCCTGGAGCGCAGCTACCCGGCGCGTGAAATTATCACCCAGTGGCGGGAAACGGACCTTGAGTTTATCCGGCGCATTCTGTCTGAGGTGGGGATTTACTGGCGCACGGAGATGGATGATGTGCGCGGTCTGGATACCTATATACTGGCCGACAGCCAGCTTAACTACCACTTTGATGTACAGTTGCCCTACAGCGAACCATCGGGCCTGTTTGACGGCGCGGCAGAATCGGTCTGGGATGTGCGGACCTGGCACAACATCGCCACCGGCACCGTTGCCACGCGGGATTACAACTACCGGACCGCCACCACGCCGATGGATGCCACAGTCAGCGTGCGTCATGATGCGGTCACCACCGGGGAGCATTACCGCTACGCGGCACCTTATCGTGAAGCGGGCGATGACGCCAGCCCGGAGCCGGAAACCGAATCTGGCGCGTTTTACGCCCGACTTCACCACGAGCGGGAGCTCAACAGGTCGGCCCGCATTCATCTGTTCAGCAATGCTGCACACCTCACTCCCGGACAGGTGCTGGAGCCGCTGGGCGATGTCATTGCAGCCCTGAAAGAAGGCGTCGTCCTCACCCTGGTGACCTACCGGGGGGCCCGTGATTCCCGTCTGCATGTGTCAGTCTGGGGCCAGCCTTATACCGAACGTTACTGCTTCCGTCCGGTAGAGATCCCTCGCCCGGTCATCCCGGGTACGCTCCCGGCCCGGATCGAAAGTCGCGAAAAAAATGATACCTACGCACACCTGGACGGGCAGGGGCGCTACCGGGTGAAGCTGGACTTCGACCGGGAGGGGACGGAGCCGGGTTACGGCTACCTGTGGCTGCGGATGGCGAAGCCGTATGCCGGTGAAACGCTGGGCTGGCATACGCCGCTCATCGATGGCACCGAAGTGGCGATAGCGTACAGCAACGGTGATATTGATCTGCCGTACATCGCGTATGCGCTGCACGACTCCGAACATCCCGACCTGGTGAACCGGGACAATCACACCCGCAACGTGCTGCGCACCCCGGCGAACAACAAGCTGCGGATGGAAGACAAACGGGGTGAGGAACACATCAAACTCGCCACGGAGTACGGAAAGACGCAACTGAATACGGGCCATCTGGTGGACAGCCAGGGACAACGTCGCGGCCAGGGGGCCGAACTGCGTACCGACGAGTGGGGAGCCCTGAGGGCCGGAAAAGGGTTGTTTGTCAGCGCGGATGCGCAGCCGAAAGCGCAGGGTGACGCACTGGACAGGGATACGGCCCTGAAGGAAATCGACAGGCTTAACCAGCAACTGCAGCAGCTGGAAATGGCGGCAGAGCAGGCGCAGGCCCTGAAAGCGGATGTGGACAGCCAGATACGGATGTTTGAGCAGCGGCTGAAACCGCTCAATGAGGCGCTGCTGATGTCCGCTCCGGACGGGATGGCGCTGACCAGCGGGGAGCATCTGCAGATGACCGCTGTGAAAAACGTGGCCCTGAATGCCGGGGAGGATATCAGCACGGGTGTCATGGGCAATATGACGGTGCTGGCCGGGGAAAAGCTGGGGCTCTTTGCCCGCTCCGGGCAAGTGAGCGTCAAATCCGGAGAAGGGCCGGTGGAGTTGCTGGCGCAGAATGCCAGCCTGCGGCTGTTTGCAGAGAAGAAACTGACGCTGAGTTCAGCAAGTGATATTTCGTTTGCCGGAAAAAAACGTATCACGCTGATTGGTGGTGGCAGCTACCTGAAACTTGAGGCCGGGAAGGTCGAGTATGGTACGACGGCGACGTATATACGGAAGGTGAAGCGGACGATGTTTGCTGGTGCAAATTCAACACCAACGCCATCAATATCAATACCATTAGTTGACGATTTAATCCGGAATGGATTCTTCGATGAACAATTCCGAATCTTGGATGATAGTGGTAAGCCCATGGCTAATGTCCCATATTTTATCTCTAGCGAAAATGGTGAAACATTTAAAGGTGTCACCGACAATCAAGGTCTGTGCAAACGCGTTTTTTCAAAAGAATCAGCCAAACTTACCGTTTGGCTAGGTGTCCTGGCTCTGGAGAGATGGTAGATGACTGAGCATTCAACTTTAACTAATGAAACTCCACATTCAACGTACGAAATAACTGGTATGTTAATGCCAGCCCGTGCATTCTTCTTTATCGTTGTTGATGAGCCAGGGAAAGACGGTTTTCTTGTTAGGAAAATATATGCTTCAAATTCTGATCCCTATCTTTCAAAGATGGACTTATCAGAAGCAAAAATGCTTTCAGAAACTAATCCTGAACGGTATGGTTTAATTCCAAAGAATTTTTCAGCATCCTACTCTGTAGCTGAGCATGTGATGGGGGATAACGCTTCTTCATATATTTCCACTAGCTCTGCCTTTCCGGAAGGATCTCCAAGATTTGAAGGTAAAACAATTATTGTTGATATTGAAAAAGCTGTAATGTCGGGTGCTAAATTAATTTCTACAGAAGAAATACTTAAGAGCCTTGATGATTACAAGAGCCAAAATCCACACTTGGCAAAACGTATTGATAAAATATCAAAATATGTTAAGGATATAGATAAGGAAGTATTGCTACACGGTGAAAAAATACCCGCATCCGCGGTTTTCACTCCAGAGACATTAAAATACACAAAGTTCTTTACACGTGCTGCTCGTGTCGTACAGGTGACAGGAATTGTCTTTACAGCTTATGATCTAGAACAGGCGTCAGAAAAATCGCTTAAAAACGGGAGCGTGAAACCGATAACCGCTGAAGTCATTAGGCAAGCTGGAGGATGGGGGATGGCTGTAGCTGGAGCAAAAATAGGTACAGTGGCTGGTGCGGCGGTTGGCATTGAGACGGGCCCTGGGGCGGTGTTAACAGGGCTTATTGGCGGAGTTATATTCGGAACCGCTGGTTATTTTGGTGCAGATTGGGTGGCGGACCATATTGATGAAAATTAACTTATTTAACTTATTCAGGAAAAAAAACAAATTACAGGATGATTTTCCTTATAATCAATTTATGGCGTTGCCAGAGGAGGGGGGGTATCCTTTATTTTCCTCTCTAGACAAAAGTAATATATATGCACACTCAGCATGTTTTATGATAAAGCCTGAGGGCATATTAGTCATTGAACATTTGATTGAGTTATTTTTTTATAGGGAGGTAAAAATAAGCGAGGTAAAAGAGAAGGTTTCAGATCATAATAAAGTCCTCGTTTTTTATAAATTTAAGGAGTTTGAACAAGATATTGTAAGACTTATCACAAATGATAATGAATTTATCAATTGCCTTTGTGAAAAAGGCATAGAACCTCCAGAACCAGAGTGTGCATTTCCTGATAAAGACTTTGGTACTTATGGTAGTCTGCAAGGAGATATGGAGTTCTGGTGGAACGTATACTGGAAACCATTTTGGGATAGTTTAAGAGAGGAAGAAAGAAAACAATATCTTGAACGAAGTAATTTATCGATTGGTACCATTGAATTTCTGGAACACCGCCGTTAGCTAAAGTATATACAGTATTACTCATTTCGATTATCCAAAATTGCTACGTAAATTTTATTGGTATATTAGGTTTGTATCGCGGGCTGCGTCCTGACGCAGACCGTCACGGACGGTAAGGTCAGCATCACGAAATCCATCTTCTACAGGAATACTAAAAAACTGCATCTGGATTTTACCCCGTGCACGGCCATTAACGCGGATGGATGCCATAGTATTTGTGCGCCATTATGCGGTCACCACCGAAGTCGTGGTTGCGTACAGCAACAGTAATATTGACCTGCCGTACATCGCGTATGCGCTGCACGACTCTCCGGCGTAATGGACATCCTGACCCCGTTAACCGGAATAACCGCACCCGCCATGTCCTGCGCACACCGGCCACCAATAAGCTGAAAACGGAAGAAGTGATAATTTATCTGTCAGTTAATCATTGCGTATTCTCTGGCGAATCAGTTAATAACTGACAGGGAACAGAACCCCAAATAACGAAATACAACACGGATATGGAAATGAAAAAATTAATTCTTCTCTTGCTTTCAGGCATTTTGTTGACCACTCAGGCTGACGCTGCTCGTGGAAGAAAGCCCTGCTCCGGTTCAAAAGGCGGGATAGCGCATTGTACATCCGATGGCCGGTTTGTCTGTAATGACGGAAGCCTGAGTCAATCAAAGCGATTTTGCGCTGGATATGGTGATTCTGTAACTCGCGAGCGGGTTAAACCTTCCACCCCCTCCCATAAAACACGAATCAAAAAGGCGACAACAGCGAAAAAGCAAGAGCCACAACGCGTTATTGAAAGCGATGAGCCGGTCGAAACACCAGCCCGCCAGCCCACCTGTGCACCTCTTTATATGGCCAGTAAGCCCGGCTTTACCCATTTACCGATTTGTTCCGGAAATCAGTATTAACAGGGAGCGGAGCATCATTTTTCTGTTATTCCGCGTAATTCATCAAGATTAAAATAAAACAGGAAGTAAATATGGCACGAAGAAAAAAGGATGATAATGTTGCAATTCTCATTTTGGTCATTATAGGCGTGATGGTCTGGGGAGTTTATGTTGCGGTAAAGGCATTAATCAATCTTAATGAGCGATTCATTGAATCCGTATCGAATCCGGCAGGCGTTATTGGTTTGTTCTTTGGGTTACTGCTAGCCATTGCACTGATAATACGGATTATTATTTATCGCGGCTTTAGAAAAAAAGCCGCAGACCTGGCAAAAAAAGAGAAAGCCTTTGACGAAGTCGTCAGTACCGAAGTGGCTTGCAAGCTGTATCAGGAAAAGCAACAGCTTGCCGGTCAGTGGGATGAATTTCGCAATGCCAGAAATAAAGCCTCCAGGGCATTGCAGCGTATTGTGGACTCCGCGTATAAATTCAAAGTCAAAACACTACTTTCCGGCACCACGGTAAATAACTGGCAAAGCAAATACGACCAGCTCAGGAAGGAGAGAGACGCTTACGCGGCCATTAGCGAGAAAATCACCTTTCTGGAACTTGAAGATAACGCCGACTGGGAAGGTGTAAAGCAGCAGTTTCTGGATAAGGTCGCCCTGCTGGAAAAAGCGCAGGAAGAAAAAGAGTATCAGGCTGAGCTTAAGCGTCAGATGCGGGAAGAAAAACAGCGTCAGGATGAACTGGAGCAGCAGCAGCGCGAAGCGGAAGAAGAGGAGCAACGCCTTGCTGAGCAGCAGCGTTTACTGGGGGAAGCCCTTCTCGCCGCTGAAGGCACACACCGGGAAGAGCTGGAAAGACAGCGTCTGGAGCTGGAGCAGAAAATCCAGGACGTACATCAGCAGTATGAACGCGCCAAATCCATGGCCCAGCTCACCAGACAGGGACATGTGTATGTGATTTCGAATATCGGCTCCTTCGGTGAAAATGTCTTCAAAATTGGTATGACCCGACGGCTGGAACCTATGGAGCGAGTGAAAGAGCTAAGTGGAGCGGCGGTACCTTTTGATTTTGACGTCCATGCCATGATTTCCTGCGACGATGCCCCCGCACTGGAAAGAACGCTGCACGATCACCTGGAAAATTATCGCATTAATAAAGTTAATCTGCGCAAGGAGTTTTTTCGGGTTGAGCTTAGTCGGATTATTGATGAAGTTGAGCGCCATCATGGTCAGGTTGAATATGTTGCCGACCCGATAGCATTGCAATATCTGCAGAGTCTTGAATATGCAGAAAGCGAAGCTGCATAAAATAGGAGGCTGGATAGTTACACGTGTGTGAAAGCGCTTTTGGCAGTGATGATATCATTTCCCGTAGCGACCGACTTGGCGTGGGAAGCAAAATGAACCCCATGAAAACACCGCTGTCTTAACCAGATAAGAGCGGAAAAAGGGCGAGGCGGAAGGACGATTGTAGATTGCAGGTAATGGCGATGTAACGCAACGGATGTCGATCGAGAGAGAAGATTATTGCGGCTGGGCATGGTGTCCCCTGCAGGAATCGAACCTGCAACTAGCCCTTAGGAGGGGCTCGTTATATCCATTTAACTAAGGGGACAAGGCGGTGCGAGTATAGCGTTTTTTGCCCGCCTGAGTAAGAGCCATACCGTCTGACTGCTTAAACCCTCGCCACTCAGGGCGCTTTTTTTTATGCCTGGTCGGCGTTTTTGGCTTTCTCCGCGGCCTGGGCGCGGGCTTCCGCTTTTCGCTTGCTGCTCATATCGTTACGGATCTGCGCATGGCTCAGCAGCGCGAAGATGAAGGTCCCTCCGCAGATATTTCCCGCCAGCGTCGGCAGGGCGAACGGCCAGATAAAGTCGCTCCAGGGCAGGCTTCCGTTAAACACCAGATAAAGGATCTCGACCGATCCCACCACGATATGAGTCGTATCCGCCAGGGCGATAAGCCAGGTCATGAGAATAATCACCACGATCTTGGCCGCACCGGCGACAGGAAACATCCAGACCATGGTGGCGACCAGCCATCCGGAAATAATCGCATTAGCGAACATCTCCGTCGGGCTGTTTTTCATTACATCTTCGGCGATGCTGACAAAGGCCTGACGAGTTGGTTCATCAAAGACGGGCATAAAATTGAAGGCCCATGCGGCCACTGCGGTACCGATGAGGTTGCCAGCCAGCACCACCGACCACAACCGCATCAGCAAACCGATGTTACCTGGGGTGGGATTGTGCATCACCGGCAGAACGGCGGTAACCGTATTTTCCGTGAACAGCTGCTGGCGGGCCATGATCACGATAATAAAGCCGAAGGTATACCCGAGATTTTCCAGTAAAAACCCGCCCGGGATCCCCTCCAGTTTGACGTGAAAAATCCCTTTTGCCAGCAGGGAGGCGCCCATCGACAGACCGGCCGCAATGGCTGACCACAACAGGGCCAGCGCATCGCGTTCCATCTCTTTTTCCCCTTCCTGGCGAATATGTTCATGGATGGCCATCGCCCGCGAGGGCAGGCGATCTTCATCCACTTCTATTTCCTCGCCGCGCTGTTTTTCTTCACTTTCGACTTCTCGCTCGTCATCCGCTGGTTTTAATTTGTTATTGTCTAGTTCATCCATTTCGTGGCCCTCGCTATCAATCTATATAGATATAGCGTAGCGGCTTTCCCTGCCGTCTGGCTGGGCATACTCTGAAATCGCAAAAATGGTAACGTCAGATTTTTGTTGCTCCGGTAGAATAGGAGTCCCGCGATCTCGTTATTCCCAGGCTATGATCAAATCAACAACTTGGGTGATATAGACATCGTTCAACGTGCTGTTACAATCGCTCACATCTATGCGGGCGGCAACGTTGTCTTTCCGTCATGGCTGGCAACTCGCGCTAGCCATAAAAACCAGGGGGACATCTGTGCCTTATCGCCTGTCGGCGCTTGCGCTTGGCGCCACATTGCTGGTGGGATGTGCCAGTTCCAGCTCTGGCGATCAGCCGCAGGGGCGTTCAGACCCGTTAGAAGGGTTTAACCGCACGATGTTCAATTTCAACTTTAACGTGGTTGATCCTTACGTGCTTCGCCCGGTAGCGGTGGCATGGCGTGACTACGTCCCGCAGCCGGCGCGCAATGGTTTGAGCAACTTCACCAGCAACCTTGAAGAGCCGGCGGTAATGGTGAACTCCTTCCTGCAGGGCGACCCCTATAAAGGTATGGTGCACTTTACCCGTTTCTTCCTGAACACCATCCTCGGGATGGGCGGTCTGATCGATGTCGCGGGCATGGCGAATCCGCAGCTGCAGCGCGTTGAACCGCATCGTTTCGGCAGCACGCTCGGCCATTATGGCGTCGGCTATGGTCCGTATGTGCAACTGCCATTCTACGGTAGCTTTACGCTGCGCGATGAAGGCGGTGATATGGCCGATGGCCTCTACCCGGTACTCTCCTGGTTGACCTGGCCGATGTCGATTGGTAAATGGGCTGTCGAAGGGATTGAAACGCGTGCCCAGCTGCTGGATTCCGACGGCCTGCTCCGTCAGTCTTCCGATCCTTACATTTTGGTGCGTGAAGCTTATTTCCAGCGCCATGACTTTATCGCCAACGGCGGTAAGCTGACCCCGGCGGACAACCCGAATGCCCAGGCTATTCAGGATGAGCTGAAGGATATTGATTCACAGTAATCTGCGAATGATAAAAAAAGGGTGAACATGTTGTTCACCCTTTTTTGTTGCGTGCGGCTTATCAGAAGCGGTAGTTGAAGTTGGCGCCGTACAGCCAGGCGGTCCCTTCGGAACGGAAGGTATACGGTCCTTCCTTAATTTCAACGTGCTGGCCGTGCATATAGGAAAGACCGACGTCAACCGACGCATCCTTGTTGAACGCGTAAGTGGTACCCGCGCTCAGCCACAGGCGATCCTGGTCAGGAATGGAGATGGAGCGGTTGTTGGCCGGCACCGGGCTGTCATCGAAAGCGATACCGGTACGGAAGGTCCAGTTATCGTCGTAATAATACGTGGTCCCCAGCGCAAGACGGTAGGCGTCTTTAAAGCCTTCCTCTTTATAGAACAGCGTCTGGCCGTTGCTGCCGGTGGCTTTCAGCTCCTGGAACTGACTCCAGCTGGTGTAGGTCAGGCTATAGTGGACCGCCCACTGCGGCGCCACGCGGTTATAGCCCGACAGCTCCCACATTTCCGGCAGGTTAAGGGTCAGTGAACCGCCGGTGGTCTGGCCGTTAGTGCCCGCTGGCAGACCGAAGTTGCCGAGGATTTGGTTATAGGCCGCCGGCAGGCTGCTGCGGTAGTTACCGTCGAAGTCGATCTTCACCTCGGAACGGTAGGTAAAACCGTAGCGGTTGTTCTTATCCAGCTCATAGAGGATACCGGCATTCCAGCCAAAGCCCCAGGCGTTGCCGTTAAGATGGGCGATCTGCGTGTCGGCAGGGATCTTCGCCACCTGGCCTGCCAGCGCCGGCGGCAGTGCGCCAGAACCAGCGACAATCTGACCCAGGTCACCCGCATAGCGCTCGATCTTCGCCTTGGCGTAGACCGCGTCAAAACCTAAGCCAAAGCTCCAGTTGCTGTCGAGACGGTAGGCGCCGCTCAGGTTGAAGTTCGCGGTGGTCAGGTCGGTTTTACCGCCCATGCTGCCAGCCGCATAGTCATCGTTGTATTCCGTTGCCAGGCCGTAGTTAGAGGTAATGGATGCTCCCCAACCGAATTGATCGTTAATCGGCGCGACAAAGTGGAAGTTGGGTACCCACGCCGTCGGGGCGATATTGTCCGCATTCAGGCTCTTGCCGGTGGGAGAGGTGCCGGAGACATTGACACCCGGGTCAACAAAAACGGCGCCCGCCGACATAGTTGGACGGTCAAACATCATAATTAATGCCGGGTTACGACTGGCATTGCCTGCATCGTCTGCGATAGCCCCTTCACCGGAATAGGCCCGACCCAGCCCTGATGAAGAGAATTCGTTGAGCTGGAAGCCTGCTGACCAGGCCTGGGTGGAAACAAGTGCTACAGCCACTGCAAGGGCAGATTGGGTAAAGCGGGTTTTCTGGCTCATGCCCATAACCTCATTGAGTTATTTTTTTTTAAACTATGTTACATGCCGTAACAGAAGCGCGGAAGTGTAGGGTCTGTGGTACAACAGAGAAATCAGACCAGTGCGCTGAGTATAGGTCTGACCAGATGAGTTGTTGCAAGTTTGTTTATGAAGTTTTTCAATTGTGATAACAGAAACGCGATCCAGCTGGCAAAATTGTCGGGGGGAGTAAGAGGCAGAAAAGCTGATTTTTGTTTTAGATCATTTTTAAGTGTGATTTCTGTCACTTAACGCGGTGATGGCGATTCTCAGCTGGAGGCTCACCGGGGGCAGGGCATAAAATAGGCACATTATTTGTCTGGCACCGAAGGTGCCTATACAGAGGAAATCTACGATGAGTAAATGTAGCGCTGATGAAACCCCGGTATGCTGCTGTATGGATGTTGGCACCATTGTGGACAACACCGACTGCACCGCCTCATACAGCCGCGTGTTCGCCAACCGCGCTGAAGCGGAGCAAACGCTCGCTGCGCTGAGCGAGAAAGCGCGTAATGTGCAATCTGAACCGTGCAAAATCAACCCGACCTTCACCGACGTTGACGGCGGCGTACAGCTGGATATCGATTTTATTTTTAGCTGCGAAGCCGAATCGCTGATCTTCCAGTTAGGATTACGTTAATCCCTTCGTTTAACGCCCCGTAGAAGGGGCGTTACCTTTCTGTTCAATGTGTTTTGGCTCGCAATTTTTCGCTTCCCCGATTGGCTTAATGTAAAAAATTAGTTAAGACTGTTATCAGGTCAGACCACTTGGTTGTTTTGCTTAACAGGGGAGCGTTATGAGTCAGGCATTACCGCTTATCACCCGTCAGGGCGATCGCATTGCCATTGTCAGGGGTTTACGCACGCCATTTGCGCGCCAGGCGACGGTTTTTCATGGCGTTCCGGCCGTTGATTTAGGGAAAATGGTGGTTGGCGAAATGCTCGCCCGGAGTGACATTCCCGCGGACGTCATTGAGCAACTGGTTTTTGGCCAGGTGGTGCAGATGCCGGAGGCGCCGAATATCGCCCGGGAAATCGTGCTCGGCACTGGAATGAGCGTGCACACCGATGCCTATAGCGTCAGTCGCGCCTGCGCCACCAGCTTCCAGGCCGTGGCGAATGTTGCTGAAAGCCTGATGGCCGGCACCATCCGCGCCGGTATCGCCGGCGGCGCCGACTCCTCTTCTGTATTGCCCATTGGGGTCAGTAAAACACTGGCCCGCACGCTGGTGGATGCCAATAAAGCCCGCACGCTGAGCCAAAAGCTGAAGCTGTTTTCCCGTCTGCGGCCGCGCGACCTGCTGCCGGTCCCCCCGGCGGTGGCGGAATATTCAACCGGTTTGCGGATGGGCGATACCGCGGAACAGATGGCGAAAAGTTGGGGCATCACCCGGGAACAACAGGATGCGCTGGCGCATCGTTCGCACCAGCTGGCGGCCAAAGCCTGGGAAGAGGGAAAGTTGTCAGCTGAGGTGATGACGGCCTACGCGCCCCCTTTCCGCGAGCCGCTGGAGCAGGACAACAATATTCGTAAAAATTCAACCCTCGCAGATTACCAAAAGTTACGCCCTGCCTTTGACCGCAAACATGGCACCGTCACCGCAGCCAACAGCACGCCGCTGACGGACGGCGCGGCGGCGGTGATCCTGATGACCGAGTCGAGGGCCAAAGAGCTGGGGCTGACGCCATTGGGTTATCTGCGCAGCTATGCCTTTACCGCCATCGACGTCTGGCAGGATATGCTGCTGGGTCCCGCATGGTCCACGCCGCTGGCGCTGGAGCGGGCAGGTCTGACGCTGGCGGATCTGACGCTTATTGATATGCACGAAGCTTTTGCTGCGCAGACGCTGGCCAATCTCCAGTGTCTGGCAAGCGAGCGCTTTGCTCGTGAAGTGCTGGGACGCTCGCAGGCCACCGGTGAGGTGGATGAGAGCAAGTTTAACGTCCTCGGCGGATCTATTGCTTATGGCCATCCTTTTGCTGCCACCGGCGCGCGGATGATCACCCAGACGCTGCATGAGTTGCGGCGACGGGGCGGGGGATTTGGTCTGGTGACGGCCTGCGCGGCAGGTGGTCTGGGTGCGGCGATGATCGTGGAGGCTGAATAATGGATGCTGTTTCCGCTTTTAAGCTTGAGGTCCGTGCGGACAAGATCGCGGTGATCACCATCGATGCCCCGGGTGAGAAAATGAATACCCTGAAAGCTGAGTTCGGCAATCAGGTGCGGGGGCTGATACGACAGGTTCGTGATGATAAGTCGGTGCGCGGCGTGGTGTTTATCTCCGCCAAAGCGGATAACTTTATCGCCGGCGCAGACATTAACATGATTGCCCGCTGCCGCAGCGCGCAGGAAGCGGAAGCGCTGGCGCGCCAGGGACAGCAGATTATGGCTGAGATCCATGGCTTGTCGATCCCGGTGATTGCCGCCATCCACGGCGCCTGCCTCGGCGGCGGTCTGGAACTGGCGCTGGCCTGTCATGGCCGGATCTGTAGCGATGACGAAAAAACCCGACTCGGTTTGCCGGAAGTGCAGCTTGGCCTGCTGCCGGGCTCCGGGGGAACGCAGCGTTTACCGCGGCTGATTGGCGTCAGTACAGCGCTGGATATGATGCTTACCTGCAGGCAGCTGCGTGCGCGCCAGGCGCTGAAGGCCGGTCTGGTAGACGAGGTGGTTCCGCAGGCGATTTTATTGCAGGCGGCGGTGGAGCTGGCGCTGAAGGGGCGACCGGCCAGTCGGGATATGCCCGTACGCGAACGCGTGCTGGCGGGGCCTTTGGGCCGCCATCTGTTATTCCATTTCGTCGGCAAACAAACGCAGCGCAAGACCCAGGGGAACTATCCGGCGGTGAAGCGAATTCTGCAGGTTGTCGAGAATGGCCTGGCCCACGGTTGCAGCAGCGGTTACGCCGAAGAAGCTCGCGCGTTTGGCGAACTGGCGATGACCCCGCAGTCGCAAGCGCTGCGATCGATCTTCTTTGCCAGTACCGATCTGAAAAAAGACCGTGGCGCCGAAGCCGAGCCCGGACCGCTGACAAGCATTGCGGTGCTGGGCGGCGGCCTGATGGGCGGGGGGATCGCCTATGTGACCGCCTGTAAGGGCGGGCTGCCGGTGCGCATTAAAGATATCCAGCCGCGCGGGATTAACCATGCCTTAAAGTACAGCTGGGATCTACTGAATAAACAGGTCCGCCAGCGTCGTCTGCGCCCCAGCGAGCGCGATCGCCAGATGATGCTGATCTCCGGCGCCACCGACTATCAGGGCTTTGCTCATCGCGACGTGGTGATCGAGGCGGTATTTGAGGACCTGGCCCTGAAGCAGCGGATGGTCAGCGAAGTGGAGCAATATTGCGGGCCGCAGACCATCTTTGCGTCGAACACCTCATCGTTACCGATAGGCGATATTGCCGCCCAGGCCCGTCGCCCCGGGCGGGTGATCGGCCTGCATTTCTTCAGTCCGGTGGAAAAAATGCCGCTGGTTGAAGTGATCCCGCATAAGGGAACCGATCCGCAGGCTATCGCCACCGTGGTGCAACTGGCTAAACGTCAGGGGAAAACGCCGATTGTGGTGGCGGATAAAGCGGGCTTCTATGTGAACCGCATCCTCGCGCCCTATATCAATGAAGCGATGCGCCTGCTGGTGGAGGGCGAACCGGTTGAAGAGATTGATAAGGCCCTGGTTAAATTCGGTTTCCCGGTAGGGCCAATCCAGCTACTGGATGAGGTTGGCATCGATACCGGCACCAAAATTATCCCCGTGCTGGAGAGCGCGTTTGGAGAACGTTTTAGCCCACCTGCAAACATCATTGACGCGATTTTGAAGGACGATCGCAAAGGTAGAAAAAATAATCGTGGTTTCTATCTTTATGAGACAAAAGGGCGTAAAAGCAAAAAACGGCCCGACCCGGCAGTTTATCCGCTGCTCGGCATCGACCGCCCCCAGTCGCGGCTCTCCGCGCAGCAGGTGGCGGAACGCTGTGTGATGATGATGCTTAACGAGGCGGCGCGCTGCTTTGATGAGCAGATTATCCGTAGC
>PJTV01000011.1_pt1 | contig 36623 bp, 38 predicted proteins | sample 1512081 | NCBI WGS metagenome assembly PJTV01 (sample SAMN08177683, study PRJNA422409) | Soil metagenome, whole genome shotgun sequencing project. | isolation source: Soil enriched on wood chips: alkali lignin treatment | place: USA: Madison | collected 2015-01-15 | reverse complement strand
TTCTCAATATATTTGAATGCGCGCTGAGGATGCTCGCCAAATACTTTATAAAGATTTTTCACTTCTAATTTAATTGCCATGCAATAGAGAAGTTCCTGTTATTTGTTTATTGCGATACGATACCCGATGGTGATTATGATCTTTTTACACCCTAACATACTCAGATTCTGTGACAACCCTCAATGGCAAACTCTCGGCAAAATGGCGTGAGGGATAGGGTGGCGCAGCCCCCGTGATATAAGGGCTGAGCGTCAATTTGTTGTGGGTAATATTTTTTGATTATCTCTGGATAATTCGACTGAAATGGACCAGTTTTCTGTTAAATATGACGGAGTGATGACGGTTATGCGATGGAGAGAATATTTGGCAGATCAACCCACTTTTCTGCGAAATAGATCACCAGGAACCAGCCCGCCATATTCCTGGTGAAAGTATGGTTAAAAGTCCCAATCGTCGTCGGCGGTTTCTTCCGTTTTGCCTATCACGTACGAGGAGCCGGAGCCGGAGAAAAAGTCGTGGTTTTCATCGGCGTTAGGCGACAGCGCGGCGAGGATCGCCGGGTTAACCGCTGCCATCTCCGCCGGAAACAGCGCTTCATAACCGAGGTTCATCAGCGCTTTGTTGGCGTTGTAGCACAGGAAAGCGCTGACGTCGTCAAACCAGCCGCTCTCGCCGTACAGTTCCCGACTGTAGGCCAGCTCGTTGTCGTAAAGATCCATCAGCAGATCGAGGGCGAAATTTTTCAGTTCTTCGCGCTTTCCGGGGCTGACGATCTCCAGTCCTTTCTGATACTTGTAGCCAATGTAATAGCCATGCACCGCTTCATCGCGAATGATCAGACGGATCAGATCCGCGGTATTGGTCAGTTTTCCCCGGCTGGAGAAGTGCATTGGCAGCCAGAAGCCGGAGTAGAAGAGAAAGGATTCGAGGAACACGCTGGCGATTTTTTTCTTCAGCGGCTCGTCGGCCTGATAGTAGCCCAGCATCAGTTGCGCCTTGCGCTGCAGGGGTTCGCAGCTTTCACTCCAGGCGAAGGCGGCATCCACCTCTTTGCTGTGGCACAGCGTGGAAAAAATGGAGCTGTAAGAGCGGGCATGAACCGCTTCCATAAAGCTGATGTTCGACAGCACCGCCTCCTCATGCGGGGTCAGCGCGTCCGCCATCAGCGCCGGCGCGCCGACCGTGTTCTGAATGGTGTCGAGCAGCGTCAGCCCGGTGAAGACGCGAATGGTCAACTGCTGCTCCGCCGCGCTGAGGGTTTGCCAGGCGGGAATGTCGTTCGATAGCGGCACTTTCTCCGGTAGCCAGAAGTTGCTGGTGAGACGATTCCAGACCTCAAGATCTTTGTCGTCATCAATGCGGTTCCAGTTGATAGCGCTGATGCGCGTTAAATGGGTCATCCTGTTCTCCTTACAGTGCGCAGGACACGCAGCCTTCAATTTCAGTGCCTTCCAGCGCCAGCTGGCGCAGACGGATGTAGTAGAGGGTCTTAATGCCTTTCTTCCAGGCGTAGATTTGCGCCTTGTTGATATCGCGGGTGGTGGCGGTATCCGGGAAGAACAGCGTCAACGACAGCCCCTGATCGACGTGGCGCGTCGCCTCGGCGTAGGTGTCAATGATCTTCTGGGGCCCTATCTCGTACGCATCCTGATAAAGGGCCAGATTGTCGTTATTCATAAACGGCGCGGGGTAGTACACCCGCCCGGTCTTCCCCTCTTTGCGGATCTCAATCTTCGAGACGATCGGATGAATGCTGGAGGTGGCATGGTTGATGTACGAGATCGACCCGGTGGGCGGCACCGCCTGCAGATAACGGTTATAGATGCCATAGCGCATGACATCGTCGCGCAGCTGGCGCCAGCTTTCCCGGTCGGGCAGGGGGATACCGGCGCGGGCGAACAGTGCGCGCACCCGTTCGGTTTTCGGCTGCCACTCCTCCTGCAGATATTTGTCGAAGTACGCCCCGCTGGCGTAGCGTGACTGTTCGAAGCCAGCGAAGCGCTGGCCGCGCTCGCGGGCCAGCAGCATCGAGGTGTGCAGGGCATGCCAGGTCACGGTGTAAAAATAGATATTGGTGAAGTCCAGCCCCTCCGGACTGCCGTAGGCAATCCCTTCTCGCGCCAGGTAGCCGTGCAGATTCATCTGCCCCAGGCCGATGGCGTGGGAGGCCGCATTGCCGGCCGCCACCGAGGGAACCGACTGTATGTCGCTCATATCGGATACCGCGGTCAGGGCGCGCACCGCGGTGGCGATAGTGCGGGCAAAATCCGGCGAGTCCATGGTATGGGCGATGTTCAGCGAGCCGAGGTTGCAGGAGATATCCTCGCCGATATGGGCGTAACTGAGGTTCTCATCATAGGTGGATGGCGTACTGACCTGCAGAATTTCCGAACACAGATTGCTCATGGTGATCCGTCCGGCCACCGGATTGGCGCGATTGACGGTATCTTCAAACATGATGTACGGATAGCCGGACTCAAACTGGATCTCCGCCAGGCGCTGGAAAAGGTCGCGGGCGCGGATCCAGCGCTTGCGGACCCGTTCGTCGGCCACCAGCTGCGGATAGAGATCGCCGATGGCGCAGTCGGCGAAGGGTTTACCGTACAGCCGCTCGACGTCATACGGCGAGAACAGGGCCATCTGCGCGTCTTCTTTTGCCAGCTGGAAGGTGATATCGGGGATCACCACTCCCAGCGACAAGGTTTTGATGCGGATTTTCTCATCGGCATTCTCACGCCGGGTATCGAGGAAGCGCAAAATATCGGGATGGTGCGCATGCAGCCAGACCGCTCCCGCCCCCTGGCGGGCGCCAAGCTGGTTGGCATAGGAGAAGGCGTCCTCCAGCATCTTCATCACCGGCACCACCCCGGAGGACTGGTTTTCGATGCGCTTGATCGGCGCCCCGGCCTCGCGCAGGTTGGAGAGTAAAAAGGCCACGCCGCCGCCGCGCTTCGACAGCTGCAGAGCCGAGTTAACCGCCCGGCCGATGGATTCCATATTATCTTCAATGCGCAGCAGGAAGCAGGAGATCAGCTCCCCGCGCTGCTGTTTGCCGGCGTTGAGGAAGGTGGGGGTCGCGGGCTGGAAGCGGCCGCTGAGCATCTCTTCCATTAGCTGCCGCGCCTGCTGGTCATCCCCCTGGGCCAGCGTCAGCGCCACCATTACGCAGCGATCGGCAAAATCCTCGAGGTAGTGCTTGCCGTCAAAGGTCTTCAGCGCGTAGCTGGTATAGAACTTCCAGGCGCCGAGGAAGGTCTGAAAGCGAAATGCGGCGCGCCGGGCATGGGCGAACAACGCCAGCACAAACCCGCGGTCATAGCCGGCCAGCACCTGCGGATCGTAATAACCTTCGCGGACGAGCCAGGTGAGTTTATCCTCCTGGCTGGCAAAGGTGAGGGTGTTGGGCCGGACCTGGGCGGTCATAAAGGCCTCCACCGCCTGGCGATCTTTCTCAAACGGGATGCGACCCTCGCTGTCGTACAAATTCAGCATCGCGTTGAGGGCGTGAAAATCCGCCGCGGCGGTTATACGTTCTGCGGTTGTCGTTGCCAAAATTCGCTGACTCCTTTACGCACGTTGTCGATATCGTCGGGGGTTCCCATCAGCTCGAAGCGGTAGAGATAGGGCACGGCGCATTTTTGCGCGATGACCTCCCCGGCACGCCCCCAGGCGTCGCCAAAGTTGCGATTGCCAGCGGCAATCACCCCGCGGATCAGCTGGCGGTTATGCACGTCGTTTAAAAAGCGGATCGCCTGACGCGGTACCGCGCCGGCCGTACCGCCGCCGCCATAGCTGGGAACGATGAGAATATAGGGTTCGTCTACCTGGAGATGTTCGCACTCGTTCAGCGGAATGCGCACCGCCGGCAGCCCCAGGCGCTGCACAAAGCGATGGGTATTCTCCGAACGGCTGGAGAAGTAGACGATGAGGCTCATGCGCTGGCCGCCGTGACGGAGGGGCGCAGGCTATATTTCATATCCGTGCGGAATCCGCTCCAGCGTAGCGCACCGGCGATCAGCACCGGCAGCTGGCGAAATCCCTGCTCGCGCAGGGTGTCAGCTGCATCCGGCTGCTGGTCGACGTTCACCATTTCAAAGGCCAGTCCTCGGCTCTCCATGGCTCGCCGTGTGGCATGGCACTGCACGCAGTCATTTCGAGTGTAAATAATAATGCGCATGATTCGTATTTCCATTTAAGATAACAGCACGGCGCTAAACGCAGCGTCGAACGTTGTGGGTCATTCGATAAGGAAATACTAGATGTAGTTGTTTGAAAGTTCAACCACTCAATATATAGCGTTTTTAGCAAGGAAATCCCCCGCCGGGACAATTCGGCGGAGGAGGGGGAAGGCTGTGCGGCACTACAGACGCATGGCGACGGCGAGACGGTTAAAGGCGTTCATCAGGCTGATGGCTAAGGTCAGATCGCTTATCTGACGCGGGGTAAAATGTTCGCGCAGCGGCAGGTAAACGTCATCTTCCGCATGGCTGGCGGCAATGTCGGTGACCGACTCGGCCCACGCCAGCGCTGCGCGTTCGCCAGGTGTGAAGTGGGCGCTTACCCGCCAGCCCGCCAGAGCATCCAGTTTGCTTTGCGCCATACCGCCCTTGCGCAGCGCCTGGCTGTGCTTCTCAAGGCAGAAGGCGCAACCGTTGATCTGCGAGACGCGTAAATAAACCAGCTCAACCAGGGCGCTGCCCAGCTCGCTTTTCTCCAGCGCGATGCTGGCCTGTACCAGCCCTTTATAGACTTCCGGGCTCAGTTCACTGAATGGCTGACGTAATTGGCTCATGGTGTTCTCCTCTCTAAGACGGCAGCCAAAATAGCACTATAATGGACTGCAAAAGATAGCCATATTGTGATGAAAAAAGCAGACCATAATGGAAGCGATCCACCTCCCTCTTTATCAGCGTATTGCCCGCCAGCTGAAATCGGCAATTGAACGGGGCGAACTGACCCCGGGCAGCCGTCTGCCCGCCAGCCGGGTGTTTGCCCAGGAGCAGGGCGTCTCCCGGGCGACTATCGAAAACGCCTGGGGTGAACTGGTCGCCCAGGGGTGGCTTGAGCGGCGTGGGCAGGCGGGGACCTTTGTCAGCGAGCGGCTCAGTCCGCGCCAGCTGGCGCCGGTAACGCCAGCGCAATCAGCCGCCTCGACGGACCCGTTGCCCTTTCAGATGGGGCTGCCGGCGCTGGATCTCTTTCCGCGCGGGCTGTGGGCGCGAGTGATGGGTCGTCGGCTGCGGACGCAGTCGCGGTTCGACCTTGCTCCCGGCGATCCCGGCGGCGACCCGCTTCTGCGCCAGGCGATCGTGGACTATCTGCGCCTGTCGCGCAGTATTGACTGCCAGCCGGAGCAGGTGCTGATCACCGGCAACTATGCTACCTCCATGGATCTTATCCTGCGTACGCTGGCGCAGCCGGGGCAGCATATGTGGATGGAGGATCCGGGGTATCCCTTTATCCGCCCGGTCGTTGAGGCCAGGCAGCTGGTGGTGGATGCGATCCCGGTGGACGACGAAGGAATGGATGTTGGCTGGGGCTTGCGGCATCACCCTCAAGCGCGGTTTGCCCTGCTCACCCCGGCACACCAGAGCCCGCTGGGGGTCGCGCTGTCGCTGCCCCGGCGTCGCCAGCTGCTGGCGTGGGCGACAGCGCGCGACGCGTGGATTATTGAGGACGATTACGATAGTGAGTTTCGCTATCACGGCAAACCGCTGCCGCCAGTGAAAAGCCTCGATGCGCCGCAGCGGGTTATCTACGCCGGCACTTTCAGTAAGTCGATGTTTCCGGCGCTGCGCACCGCCTGGCTTGTGGTGCCGACCCCGCTGGCGGCGCGTTTTCATCAGACGGCGGAGCGCCAGCCCTGCACCGTTCCTACTCTGTGGCAGCAGACGCTGGCGGATTTTATCCAGCAGGGACATTTCTGGCGTCATCTGAAAAAAATGCGCGCCAGCTATAGCCAGCGCCGACAGTGGCTGGAGTCGGCCCTGCAGGCGCAGGGCTTTCAGGTCACGCCGCAGCAGGGGGGCATTCAGCTGGTCATGCCGGTCAGCGGCAACGATCGCCTGCTGGCCCGGCAGGCGGTTGAGGCCGGGCTGGCGGTGCAGGCGCTGAGCGACTGGCGTCTTCGCCATGCAGGCGAGGGGGGATTACTGATGAGTTTTACCAATATTCGCTCAGCGGCGATGGCCGATGCGCTGGCCCGGCGGCTCAGAGAGGCGATCGCGAACGATGGCGCATAAAAAACCCCTGCGGCCAGAGGCGCGCAGGGGCTGACGCGTATTTGTTATCTTCATTAGATTCCGTGAAGCTCGCGGGCTTCCGCTCGCCAGGCGCGCGCGGAAGCTGACGCTGTCTCTATTATCGACGTAAATTGAGCAATACGCCAATAAATACCCCGACGGCGGCTGCGGCGCCGACGCTGTGCCAGGGTTTATTGCGCACGTAGGTATCGGCGCAGCCCAGCGCATCACAGGCTGCCTGACGGGCATCCAGCGCCGCCTGCTGCACCCGGTTGTGACCATTGAGGCGGGCACGGGTCTCTTTCAGCAGCGACTGAGCTTTAACGCGCGCCGCTTCGGCTTCCTCTTTCGCGTCACTGCCCCACGATTTCAGCACCTCTTCCAGCGTATCCGCTAATTGACTGACATCGTTATGGATATCCTCAGCATTCTCGTCAAAATTGTTGCGGTTCACATGGTTAGCCATCGTTATCTCCCTTAATTCCATCGAGTGAGTAAGTGTAGGACAAGATTTGGAATTATGCTTACTGCTGTGGTTTCTGGAATATTCCGAAAGCACTGCGCTTAACGAATAAGGTAAGGTCAATGTGCGGTAAAAGATAACGAGGAATCAGTATGTATTTAAGACCCGATGAGGTGGCGCGTGTTCTTGAAAAAGCCGGCTTCACCATGGATGTTGTGACGCAAAAAGCGTACGGCTATCGCCGAGGCGATAATTATGTTTATGTGAACCGCGAAGCGCGCATGGGGCGGACAGCGTTAATTATTCATCCAGCGCTAAAAGAGCGTAGCAATATGTTGGCCGAACCGGCCTCAGATATCAAAACCTGCGACCATTATGAACAATTTCCGCTGTATTTAGCCGGAGATGCGCAGCAGCATTATGGTATTCCGCACGGATTTAGCTCACGGATGGCGCTTGAGCGTTTTCTGAATGGACTATTTGGCGAAGCCCAGCCGGCGATGTCGACAAATTAATACGACGGTTAAGACCGGGGCGGAGCAGGCTGGCGAGAGAGCGACTGGCAGGGCCAGTCGCTGGAATAGCGTCGGTCAGGCTTTCGCCTGCTGGTAGGGGGCCACGCGGAACAGGCGGCGGCAATAGTCGAGGAAGTAGCCGTAAGCAGCGCCCATCATCATCGATACCGCCAGGTTTGAGCTCACTGCAGCGACAATCTGGTGCCAGTCTGCACCTACGCTCCACAATATTGCGACATACACTGGCGACTGGAAAGTGACGTAGGCCAGCACGTCGGCCATATTTTTCATCCAGCCTGCCGGGCTAATGCGCCGGGCCTGACGCATCGCAAAGTCGCGATAAAAACCATAGGGCACGGCAATAATAATGTTGACCGGGATCGCCACCAGGCGCGACGATAACGACTGCTCAAACGTCATACCAGAGAGAAAAATTTCGATCATCATGTTGACGACGGTGCAGTAAACCACCATCGCAAAGGTGTCTGCAACCGCATGCCGCAAGCGGGAGTGCGCAGAGAACATCGGAGTGCTCCTCGAAAATGAAGTCAATAACGCCGAAAAATGCGCGTTGGTATAGCGTTTTTGGGCTGCCTGTTTTGATGTGCGTAGAGTATATCTCTGCATTAAAAGTGGCAACTAGCTATAAATTTTTATTTATTGTCTTTTTGTCGATAAAATACTCTGCGACAGTTGGTTTTCTGCCCGTTACGCTACTTTTATTGCTGGTTTTGTTAAATGTGTTTAATTTCAGTTGGTTACTTGACGTTTTTGCATGATATCTGACCAGGGAGGCGGCGTCTGACCGCCCGCTGTGGCGCAAAATCGCGTGAGCCTGTGATGAAGGTCTCGTTAAGATGTTTTTATGCCATTATGCCGGTTTTTGTGGTGAAAAATTCTAAAATGACGTGTGGCGTTTTATTCTGATTGGCTGGGTAACTATTCATTAGGCCGTGTGGAGAGGGCCTGCGCATCCGCCGACGATAAGAGGATAAACCGCTGACCATAAAGGTAATATCGCCTGCTGAATATATTTTCATATCTTACCATCCGCCGCTTTTATTTATTCATGGTCTTGTTGGCCTGCGCTGGCGAAAAAGAACCGGGGATTTGCCGATATAGGGCAGGCGGAAAAGGTTTACTCTTTGCATAATATATTTATCTGGACAACCGAAGGCTGGAAATAAATAAGTGTTTCCATTACACTTGCCGCGTTGTATCTTTTAATTGGTTATCTGGGATTTCTTAATTTTATGTCTTTAATGTTACACAAACTGAATAATATCCGTTCACTGCGTACCCTGTCCCGTGAATTCTCCATTGACGTGCTTGAAGAGATGCTGGAAAAGCTCAGGATCGTCACTGAAGAAAAACGTACGCAACAGCAGCTGGCGGCGCAGCAGCAGGCGGAATATCAGGAAAAAGTGAATACCTGGCTTGAGCTGATGCGCGCCGACGGTATTTCTCCTGACGACCTCGTGGCCGATATTCAGCCGTCGATGGCGGCAGGGAAAAAGCGGCAACCGCGCCCGGCAAAATATCGTTATACCGATCATACTGGCGCAGAAAAAACCTGGACCGGTCAGGGAAGAATGCCGAAGCCGATTGCTCAGGCGGTTGCTCAGGGCAAATCGCTGGACAGTTTCCTCATTTAAAGCCGATCCGGCCGGTATCAGGACAGTGGGGGAGACCCGCCGTTCCGTCCGGCCTTATCACTCTCCGGGAGAGGGGCTTTAGCAGACGCCAAAGTCGCCCTCTTCCTGGTATGGCGTCACCTCTTCTGAGTTCAGCGTATAGCGCTCGCCTTGCTCTTGCGCGGCCTGAACCACCACCAGCTGTTCTCCCTGTACTTCAACCACTTTCAGTTTTGGTCCACCCGCACGCGGTTGTACCAGATCGCCGACAGAAAACATCATTCACTCCTCACGGTTAACATCCTGGATGAACCTCAACCATAGCTCAACGACTGGCCAGTGAACACTGGCTGTGCTGTTTTTTGTTAAAACAATTTGGGGGTATATGTATTAATGTTGTTAATGTTTTGCTGGCGCCATACCGCTGCTGAGAAGGGGGGACGGCGAGGGTAGGGTTACCATCAATCAGGTCAGGAAAGACACCATGAAGTATATCGTTCTATTGATCATTGTTATTGCTGTTCTGTATGTCCATTATCGCGGGCGGGTGCGCTATCGTTTCTGGCGACAGCTCTCCGATCATTCAACATTTACTGCTCCGCTGAATGGATTTATGTATTTATTTTCCCGCGTGCCGAATACGCCATATCTGCGCCCGGAGATGTTTCCCGAGCTGGCGATATTGCAGCAGAACTGGCAGGTAATTCGCGATGAAGGTCTCCACCTTCAGCAGCTGGAGCAGATTAAAGCGGCCGATAAATATAACGATGCCGGATTTAACTCATTTTTTAAAACCGGCTGGAAACGTTTTTATCTGAAATGGTATGAGGAGGCCCATCCCTCCGCCAGCCAGCTCTGCCCACACACCACCGCGCTACTGCGCGATATCCCGTCGGTGAAAGCGGCCATGTTCGCCACCCTGCCAGACGGCAGCCGTCTGCCGCGCCACCGCGATCCCTACGCCGGTTCGCTGCGCTTTCATCTCGGCCTGGCGACGCCGAACGATGACCGCTGCTTTATCGAGGTGGATGGCCAGCGCTACAGCTGGCGCGATGGGGAAGGGGTGCTGTTTGATGAGACCTATATTCACTATGCGGAAAATACCAGCGGTGAGAATCGGCTGATTCTGTTCTGTGATATTGAACGGCCCATGCGCTACCGCTGGGCGCAGCAGGTGAACCACTGGCTGGGACGTCATCTGATGAGCGCCGCCTCGGCGCCCAATGATACCGGCGATCGCATTGGCGGGATTAACCGGGCGTTTCGCTATATCTACCAGATCCGCATTGTCGGCAAGCGGCTGAAAAAATGGAATAAGACGGTCTATTACATCGTTAAATGGCTGCTGTTCGGCGGCATTGCCTGGCTTATCTGGAGTGCGTTTTAACCCTCATGACGCCGGTTCCAGGGCATGATCGCCAGCAGACGCGCCATGCCGCAAAAGCCGGTCACCCCGGCGAAGGTGAGCCCGGCGCCGACCGCGCCGCTGAGCAGGAAGAAGCCGCTGCTCACGGTATAGCCCAGCAGTACACCGAGTAAAATCAGGACGCCAGCGGCAATTTGTACCTGGCGCATCAGCGGCAGCGGCTGGGATTTATCCTCCTCAACCGGGAACCCCGCGGCCCTCCAGCCCTGAATCCCCCCGGCCAGCAGGCTTGCCTGCGCCGGTGCGGCGGCGGCGGCCAGGCGAATCGCGTTATTCTGCGTCCGGGAACCCGCCTGGCAGTGAAAGATGACTGTCTCTCCGGCCCGGGCATTGAGGGTCGCACCGTTGGTCAGGCTGGCGAGCGGCACCAGTTCGGCATCGGGAATATGTTCGCGCGCGTATTCATCCGCATCACGGATATCAATCAGTCTGGCGCCCTGGGCAATCAGCGCCCGGGCTTCGGCAGGGCTTAAGGTGGCGATGGTCATAGGATCCTCACGGGCAATAGAGCGTTTTCAGCGTGTTGATCACCTGCTGTACCGCAGGGTGGGTGATGAAATAGTGGATACGCTGGGCATCGCGCTCGCTGTCGATCAGCCCCTCGTCACGCATCCGCGCAAGGTGCTGCGAGGTGGCGGAAGGGCTCAGGCCGGTAGCGCGGGCCAGTTCACCAGCGCTGGCCCGCGGCGCATCGCACAGCATGCACAGGATCAGCAATCGGTGAGGATTGCTCATGGCTTTCATCAGCGCGGCGGCTTCTCCGGCGCGGGCCTGCAGGTCTTCAGGTGTGGTCATGTATTTTAGCTTTTTCTAAATTTAGATAACTCTAAAATAAAAACATCCCCTGCGCCAGCACTTTTTATCTGTGACTCAGGCCGGAACGGCGAGCTGGGCAATCTGCGCCCGGGCGCTGGCGATCCCTGCGTCGCGACCATGCGGACGATTGTCCAGCCCTTCGGCATAGATAAATTCCACCTCATGGATCCCCATCAGCCCCAGTACCGCGCGCAGATAGGGGGTGATGGCGTCGGTGGTCTCTCCCTGGTGAATACCGCCGCGGCTGCTGACGACCACCGCCCGAACGCCCTCGACCAGCCCCTGCGGCCAGCTGTCGGTGTAGCGAAAGGTTTCCCGCGCCCGCGCCACGAGGTCGAACCATTTCTTCAGGTCGGTCGGGACGTTGAGGTTATACATCGGGGCGCCGATCACCAGCAGATCGCTGGCTTTTAATTCGGCGATAAACTGGTCGGAGAGCGCAACCGCCGCGCGGATGGCTGGCTGCGGATCCGCCGCTCCGCGCAGGGCGGCGAACAGCGCGCCATCCAGCGTCGGCAGCGCCATGGCGCTGAGATCGTGTTCCGTGAGCCGATCGCGGAGTCCCGCTGCCTGGCGCGCCGCGAGAAATTCGTTAATCAGCTGATTGGTCAGGGATGTTTCGCCATTAATGCTGGATTTTAATACCAGAACGTTAGCCATGATGAGTGCCTCAAGTGAAGGGTAGAGGCAGAGACTAACACTGTCTTTTTTCTCTCTGGAGTGACATTATTTTCCTCTATTGTATCCCATAAGGAACCAATCTGTGCGTGACGATCTGAACGCGATCCCGGTGTTTGTCACCGTGGTCGAGAGCGGTAACTTTGCCAGCGCGGCGGCGATCCTCCACGTGACGCGTTCGGCGGTGGGTAAAACCATTGCCCGGCTGGAAGCGCGCCTCGGCGTGGCGTTATTCCAGCGGACTACCCGTCGGCAACTGCTGACGGAAGAGGGGGAGCAATTCTACCACCAGTGCCGGGAAGCGCTGGCGCGCATCCGCGAGGCCGAAGAGGCGCTCCAGCGCGGGAAGGGCGAGGTGCAGGGGCGGCTGCGGATCTCGCTACCAGTGCTCTTTGGCCAGCGCTGCGTGGCGCCGGTGCTGTTCCGCCTGAGCCAGCGCTATCCGTTACTGAAGCTCGAGCTCCACTACAGCGACCGGCAGGTCAATCTGCTGGAGGAGGGGTTTGATCTTGCGGTGCGTATCGGAAACCTGGCCGATACCGGGTCGCTACGGGCGCGGGCGCTGGGGGAGCATAGCATGGTGCTGTGCGCGGCGGCGGATTACCTGCGACGCCAGCCGCCGCCGCAGACCATCGCCGGGTTGAGCGAGCACCGCACCCTCGGCTATCTGCACAACGGCCAACTGCAAAAATGGCAACTGTACGACCCGCAGCAGGGTGAAGTGCGCTTCAGTCCGCAGACGGGGCTGGTACAGGATGATTTTGCCGCCATCGCGGCGGCGGTGCAGCAGGGGATGGGCATCGCCTGGCTGCCGGACTGGCTGGTGGCGCAGGCGCTCGCCGACGGGACGCTGCAGCAGGTGCTGGCGCCCAGCGCTCAGGTGCGTTTCGCTATCCACGCGGTGTGGCCGGAGGGGCCGTGGCTGCCGCAAAAAACGCGGGTGGCGATCGATGCCCTGCGGGAAGGACTGCGCCTTGCTAAAAGCACACCGCCCAGCGGTTAAGGGTATCTTAAGGCGACCGGGCGATAATGACAGAAAGATGACGACTGAGAGCTATCGCCATGAACGCCCTGGAAACCCTGAATCAATCTGTTTTTTTCGCGCTTAACGCGCAGCCTGGCGCCGCGGAGGGCCTGCTGTCGCTGGCCCGTTTTTGCGCCAGCGGCATTGTGTTTATGATGCCGGCGATCGCGCTCGGCCTGTGGTTTCTCGGTGGTCGTGAGGGACACCGCCAGGCGCTGTTTATGACCCTGGCCGTGATGATTTCCCTCGGGCTGGGGATGGTGTGCGGGACGCTCTGGTTTCATCCGCGGCCGTTTATGATCCCCCTCGGCCATACCTGGATAAGTCATCCGGCGGATAACAGCTTCCCCAGCGATCACGCTACGGTGATGTTCAGCGCCGCGTTTGCGCTGCTGTCGCTGCGCCTGCGGGCGCCTGGTCTGCTGATGCTGCTGGCTGCGCTGCCGGTGGCCTGGTCGCGGATCTATCTTGGGGTGCATTTTCCGCTGGATATGGTGGGCGCAGCCCTGGTCTCCATTGGCGGGGTCATCGTGGCGAAGCGGGTCTGGCAGGCGGTCGGCCCACGGCTGGTGCTGCTGTGCGAGGCCGTCAGCCGGCGGATGTTCTCCTGGCTGCCGGCGCGCTTTACGCCATAGCCTCAGCGACGAGGCCGTCCGGTACGGGCGGCGCGGCGGTATAGCGTGCTGCGGGCGATACCCAGTATCTGTGCCGCCCGGCTGACGTTGCCGTTAACGCTGGCCAGGGTATCGACAATCAACTGCTCGTCATGGGCCTGCAATCCTCCGCGCGGCAGCGGCGCAGGCGCGGTGCGATACGCCTCCGGCAGCGCGTCGGGCGTCAGCGTGTCGCCCTCATCGGCCAGAGCCAGCATCACCTTCAGGACGCTCTGCAGCTGGCGCACGTTTCCCGGCCACGGCAGCTGGCTGAGGTGGACCAGCAGTGCATTTGAAAGCGTCACCCGGCGTGAAACACCGCCCAGGTCGCGCCACAGCGTGGCGATAAAGGTTTCCAGCGCCGGCCACTCGCGCAGCGGGGGCAGCGCCAGGGCATACTCCCGCAGGCGCCACAGCAGATCTTCACGGAATTCGCCGGCGCTGACCCGTTGCGTCAGATTGCGGTGGGTGGCGCAGATCAAGGCGAAATTCACCGGCACGCTGCGGCTGGCGCCCAGCGGGGCCACCTCTTTTTCCTGCAACACCCGCAGGAGCCGCGTCTGCAGCGCCAGCGGCATATCGCCGATCTCATCGAGAAACAGTACCCCGCCCTCAGCCTCGCGGATTTTACCGATATAGCCGTTTTTGCTGGCGCCGGTAAATGCCCCCGGCTGGTAGCCGAAGAGCTCGGATTCGATCAGCGATTCCGGGATGGCCGCGCAGTTGATGGCGACAAATTTGCCACTGCGCCAGCGGCTGTGCTGATGCAGCGTACGGCTGACATACTCCTTGCCGCTGCCGGTTTCTCCCTCAATGCATAGCGCAATGCCGGCGTTGAGCAGCCGCAGCAGCTTTTCGCCTTCGCGCGGGCTGGTGAAAGGGAGATGCATGACCGGCGGGGCGCTTACCGCCACCCGGCGGCGGGTGGGCTCCCGCAGGCGATAGTGATAGCGGCCCTGCGGGGTGGTCAGCGGCAGCGGGACGCTGACCGCCCTTTGCGCCAGCGTCGGAAAAAGCGACGCAAAGGTGAGCTGGCCAAACTGCGCCGCGCTCAGGCCGAACTCGCGCATCGCCAGTCGGTTGCCGGCGGTGAGGACGTTGTCAGAAAAGACCAGCAGCAGCTCCTCGACGCTGTCGAGCTTGTCCACCTGCCGGTGCAGGCTCATCAGCCACTGCTCCGGATGCAGGCTCTGTTTCACCCACAGATACTCAATCTGCTTTGCCGCCGCCTTCACCCAGCCGAAGGTATGCTGGTGGGGAAAATCCGCCGGGCCGGAGATATCCAGCACCCCGGCAATACTTCCGTCCGGCCGCTGGAGCGGCATCGCCGCACAGTACAGATTCTGATTGCGGGTAAGAAAATGCTGGCGGCCATCGATTTCGCAGCCGTCATCAATGACCAGCGCGGTGCCAATGGCGTTGGTCCCGCGCCCGCTTTCGCTCCACAGATTGCCGGGGGCCAGCGCCACGCGCTGAGCCTTCTGCATCGCCTGAGTATCGCCGACGGTGTGCAGCACCAGGCCACTGGGGTCGGAGAGGACCACCACCGACTGCAGGTCCGCCACCTGGCGCGACAGGGCATCCACCACCGGCTGCGCCAGCTGCTGCAGGCTGCGGTGGCTGGCGAGCCGGTCTGCCAGCTCCCCGGCGCGCAGACGGGGAAAATCCTCGGTAGCGGGATCCAGACCATAGCGCTGGCAGCGAGACCACGAGTCGCTGAGCAGGGGGTTAGCGTTAACCTCTGGTGCGAGAAGATAGGGATTACCTGGCACAGGGCACCTCAGGGTCGATGTTGCTGTGTTGCAATATTGTAGCCATTTGGTTTATTTGGTGTTGCGATTTGCAACACAGAAGTGGACATCTGTGCGACAGCGCCTGCCATCCTGGTAAATAAATAATCCTAACTCATTAATAAATAATATAAATTATTGGCAATAAAAAACTGGCATAACCCCTGCAAAGTGAGAAGCGTTCGGCGGCAAGTTTAAAAAATCAATATGCCGCTGCGTCTCAACCCTACAGAAGGAGATTTGCGATGCGTTATGCACATCCTGGCCAGCCCGGCGCCCTGGTTTCATTTAAATCCGCTTACGGCAACTTCATTGACGGTAAATTTGTCGAGCCGCTGAGCGGTGAATTCTTTATGAATACCTCCCCGGTCGACGGCAGCAACATTGCGCAGTTTCCCCGCTCGGACGCCAAAGACATTGAGTTCGCCCTCGATGCCGCTCACCGTGCGGCGCCGGCGTGGGGTAAAACGTCAGTGCAGCAGCGCTCCAGGCTGCTGCTACAGGTCGCCGATCGTATTGAACAGCACCTGGAGTATCTGGCCGTCGCGGAGAGCTGGGACAACGGGAAACCGATCCGCGAAACCCTGAATGCCGACCTGCCGCTGGCGGTGGACCATTTTCGCTACTTCGCCGGCTGCCTGCGCGCCCAGGAGGGAAGCACCGCCGAGATTGACGAAACGACGGTGGCCTATCATTTCCATGAACCGCTGGGGGTGGTCGGGCAGATTATCCCGTGGAACTTTCCGCTGCTGATGGCCGCGTGGAAGCTGGCCCCGGCCCTGGCGGCGGGTAACTGTGTGGTGCTCAAGCCGGCGGAACAGACGCCGCTGAGCATTACCCTGCTGCTGGAGCTGATCGGCGATCTGTTCCCGGCCGGGGTGCTTAACGTGGTACAGGGATTCGGCAAAGAGGCAGGCGAGGCGCTGGCCACCAGCAAGCGTATCGCCAAGCTGGCGTTCACTGGCTCCACGCCGGTCGGGCGGCATATTCTCGCCTGCGCGGCGGAAAATATTATCCCCTGCACTGTCGAGCTGGGGGGCAAATCGCCCAACATCTACTTCGCCGACGTAATGGAGGGAGAAGAGGAGTTTATTGAGAAGGCGGTGGAGGGACTGGTGCTTGGCTTCTTCAACCAGGGGGAGGTATGTACCTGCCCGTCGCGGGCGCTGATCCATGAATCCATCTATGAGCCCTTTATGGCGCGGGTCATGGAGAAGGTGGCGCAGATCCGCCGTGGTGACCCGTTAGATACCGACACCATGATCGGCGCGCAGGCTTCCCGCCAGCAGTTCGATAAGATCCTCTCCTACATTCAGATTGCGCGGGAAGAGGGCGGGCAAATTCTGACCGGCGGCGAGCGGGCGGCTATCGCGCCGGCGCTGGATAACGGTTTTTATATTCAGCCCACGCTGATTAAAGGCCGCAACGATATGCGCAGCTTCCAGGAGGAGATCTTTGGGCCGGTGATCGGGGTGACCACCTTTAAGGACGAAGCGGAAGCGCTGACCATCGCCAATGAGACCCAGTTTGGCCTTGGCGCCGGGGTCTGGACGCGGGATACCAACCTCGCCTATCGCATGGGCCGCGGGATTAAAGCCGGCCGCGTATGGACCAACTGCTATCATGTCTACCCGGCGCATGCGGCGTTCGGTGGCTATAAACAGTCTGGCGTTGGCCGGGAAACGCACAAGATGGCGCTGGATGCCTATCAGCAAACCAAAAATCTGCTGGTGAGCTACGGCACCGCGCCGCTGGGTCTGTTCTAAATACAACCCCGCGCTTCTGTTCCAACCTCTGTCCGCAATCCGTCCGGGTTGCGGATTTTTTTTAACTGCAAAATAACCCTGCTATTTAGCCGGCTTTATTGAGCGGCATGACCAACACATTCACACGGCTGATGTAATATCTTTCACTTGAAAATAAAAAGGGTTCCACAACAAGAAATTATGCGCAGTGAGGTGGACACTTGTGCTTCATTTATGTAGAAATGATGAATATTAATACCAGGAAAATTCCTAATTTTCCTGTGCTGTCGATCGGAAGCACAATAAAACAAGACAACTTTTTGAGTAATTATCTTTAAATTTGTTAATGGTTTTGATCTGTTGTTGTTTGAAAGTGTTTTATTGCCGTTTGTATAGATATGTAAATTAACATTGAAAAGGCATTTCAAAAATAAATTTTATGCCTCTGATAATCATTAACTTATTCGTAACATTGTGCCGGGTTGCCTTTTGGTAGGTGCGGTAATATATTTATTTCGCACACCAAAATAACTTTTTTAGCTTCTGTTTTTTATTAATGGTCACCTTTTGACGGAATAAAGCAGAGCGAGAGGGCGTGTGCCTACTATCCTGCGGAAGGAACGCAATGAACATTTACAAGGAGGAACTGATGAGCAGCTTCGCGATAGCCAAGCGCTATTGCCGATGACTGTGCGATATATTCGTTAACGATGAGATAAATAATGAAAACCCAACTTCGTATTATGGCAATTCTCATGGGCGCGCTGGTTTCGGGCGTAACCTTCCAGGCGACTGCGGCAAACACGATTAATCCAAACTCAGGAACCAGTGCGCAAGGCGCCGGCGGGCAGGTCAACTTCAATGGGTCAATCACCGACAGCTCCTGCAACGTCGACAGCGGTTCAACCGGCCAGACGGTGGATTTGGGCAAATGGGCCAGCAACTATTTTACCAGTACCGGCTCCGAAACCACCAAAACATCCTTCCATATCAAAGTCAAAGATTGCCCGGCCAGCGTGACGACGGTCGCTGTGCTGTTTGATGGCGCGCGCGAACAGACGGATACCTCCCTGTTAGCCATCAACAGCGGCGGCGCCAGCGGCGTAGCGATTAAGCTGTATGAGCATGATCAGACGACGGCGGTTAGCCTCGGTAAAACGACCGCCAAACAAGCGGTCACTCCGGGTTCCAGCGGCAGCACCGGTTCTGCCGACCTCGAGTTTTACGCCGATTATGTCTCTACCGGGGCGACCGTGACGGCAGGTGACGCCAACGGTACGGCTAATTTCAATATGATTTATAACTAAGCATATTGCGCGTTATTCAGAGCCAGTCCATTGCGTCTGGATCCCTAGCAGTCTGTTGAAAAATTAATGGCGAAGCCGTCGCGATATATATTCGTGACGATATTGTTGTTCCTGCTAATTATCTCAATGGTGACTGGCTCTGTTATTCACAGCTTTATTTTATTGTCTGTTCAACCTTTACCTGATGGTTATTAATGATGAAGAAAATAATTGCCGTTGCGGCTTTTCTGCTGTGCTCCACGGCAGCGCAGGCCGGTATTGTCATGGGTGGAACCCGTGTGATTTATCAGGAAGGGAAGCGTGAAGCCGCTATTTCAGTCACCAATGCCGATACCCATACGCCCTATCTGGTGCAGTCGTGGGTGGAAAATTACGCGGAAAACGATAAGGCCAAGGTGCCCTTTATTGTCACGCCGCCCTTGTTCCGTCTCGATCCGGAGCAAAATAACGTTCTGCGCATTAACTTTATTGGCGCCTCGCTGCCCAGCGACCGTGAATCGGTCTACTGGCTGAACGTCAAAAGTATCGCCCCAACGCCCCAGGGCGAGGTGAACAAGCTGCAGGTCAATATTAAGTCGAAATTCAAAATCTTCTATCGGCCCAACGGCCTGGCGGGCGACCCGGCAAAAGCCTGGCAGCAGCTGAAGTTTACCCAGTCCGGCGGTCATCTGACGGTGGCAAACCCCACCCCTTATTTTGTCTCATTTTACTCCGTCGCGGTGGGTGGGCAGAGCATCGACGAACCTGGCATGGTGGCCCCTTTCGGCCAGAAAACGTGGCCGGTGAGCGGGCACGGCGCCGTCAAATGGCGGGCGATTAACGACTACGGCGGCGTCAGCGACTTCGCCCAGCAGTAATTCCCTTTTGCGATGACATGACCGGACGGCGCCAGCATGAAAAGAACAACAACAGCGAAGGTGCGGGAGTATGCCGCAATGCCATTGACCGCAGGACGGGCGCTGGCGCTGGCGACGGTGCCGACGATGGTGTTTTGTCTCAGTCCGCTGAACCGGGCGCTGGCCGACGACTATTTTGATCCGGCGGCGCTGGAGTTTGCCGACCCGCAGCAGCAAACCTCCGACCTGCACTACTTCGCCAAACCCGGCGGGCAGCAGCCGGGCACTTACTCTGTCACCGTGGTGGTTAACGATCAGGAGCTGGGTCAGGCTGATATTACGTTTGTTGACGATGGCGGGAAGCTGCAGCCGGTGCTGACGCCCGGTCAGCTGGCGGATTATGGGGTCAACGTCAGCGCCTTTCCCGCCTTTCAAACGCTGCATGAAGGAGAAACCTTCACCCGGATCGAGAAGTTTATTCCCGACGCCAGCAGTCGGTTCACCTTTGCTAACCAGCGCCTGACGCTGAGTATTCCCCAGGCGGCGATGAACGTGCAAAGCCGCGGCTATGTCGATCCCTCGCGCTGGGACGATGGCGTGCCGGCCGCGTTTGTCGATTACTATTTTTCCGGCGCGCAAATAAAGAACGCCGATGACGGGGAGAGCAGCCGCTCAAACTACCTCAATTTACGCAGCGGCGTGAACCTGGGCGCCTGGCGGCTGCGCAACGTCTCCTCAATGCAGTACGACCAGCAGCGCCGGCACTGGGATACCCAGAGCACCTGGCTGCAGCGCGACGTCCGCTCGCTGAAGAGCTTGCTGCGGATCGGCGATACCTACACCACCGGCGATGTGTTTGACAGCATCCCCTTTCGCGGCGTCCAGCTGATGTCTGACGATGAGATGCTTCCGGACAGCCAGCGCGGCTTTGCCCCCACCATCCGCGGCGTGGCGCACAGCAATGCCAAAGTGACCGTCTCTCAGCACGGGTATGTGATCTACGAAACCTTCGTGTCGCCGGGGGCATTTGCCATCAGCGATCTTTACCCCACCTCGCAGAGCGGCGATCTGGAGGTGAAGGTGACCGAGAGCAATGGTTCGGTGCACACCTTTACTCAGCCCTATTCCGCAGTTCCTTTTATGCTGCGCGAAGGGCGCGGCAAATTCAGCCTTAGCGCCGGGCGCTACCATTCGGGGGCGGATACCGTCCGCTCGCCGGAATTCCTGCAGGGAACCCTGTTCTACGGTCTGTCGGCGGGATTTACTCTCTATGGCGGTACGCAACTGGCCCAGGACTATCAGTCCTGGGCGCTGGGCCTGGGGCGCGGTTTCGGCGAGTTCGGGTCGCTGGGAGGCGACGTGACCCAGGCCGTCACCCGCACGCCGTCGGGCAAGCGCTACGCGGGCCATTCGCTGCGCGCCCAGTATCAGAAAGATTTTGTCAGCTCGGGGACCTCATTCAGCCTCGCCAGCTACCGCTACTCCTCCAGCGGCTATTACGATTTTGCCGAAGCCAGCGCGCTGGAAAGCGCGCAGGGGCAGGTGGACAACCGGCGTCGCCGGGAAGAGCTGTCGGTGACACAAAGCCTTGGCGGCCTCGGCAGTCTGGCGATCTCCGCCTGGTCGCAGGATTACTGGCACCGGCAGAGCCGGGATGAGACGGTACACCTCGGGTTCTACAGCGCCTGGAAGGGGATCTCCTGGGGCGTGGGCTATTACTACACCCGCGCCAGCAATCAGGAAAAAAATGACCGTTCCTGGTCATTTAATATCAACATCCCGCTGGGCGGCCCGCTGTCCGACAGCGCGGTAAGCTATAACACCACCTCGGACAGCAATGGCTATACCTCGCAGCAGGTCTCGCTGTATGGCGCGGTGCCGACGCGGCCAAATCTGTTCTATTCGGTCCAGCAGGGCTATGGCAACCAGGGGCGAGGCAGCAACAGCAGCGTCGCGCTGGATTACCACGGCGGCTTCGGCAACGTCCAGCTCGGCTATCGTCATGACGCCGCCAGCAACCAGCTGACCTGGGGAGGCGCCGGCTCGGTGGTCGCGCATCCGCACGGCGTCACCTTCGGCCAGACGGTGGGCGAGAGCTTCGCCATCGTCCGCGCGCCGGGGGCCGCTGGGGTGGCGGTACAAAACGGCAACAATGTGCACACCGACTGGCGCGGCTATGCCGTGGTGCCATCCCTGACCGCCTATCGAAAAAATGTCATTACCCTCGACACAGAGTCGATGGCCGACGATACCGACGTCGATCAGGAGGGGCAGACCGTGATCCCCGGCGGCGGCGCGGTGGTGATGGCCAACTACCGGACCCACATTGGCAACCGGGTGCTGTTTACCCTGCGCAATGCCCAGGGGCCGTTGCCGTTTGGCGCCAGCGCGCGGCTGGTCACGGCGGAGGAGAGCGGCAATGCGCCGGGCGGCATGGTGGCTGACGGTGGGCAGGTGTACCTCAGCGGCGTGCCGCAGGAGGGGACCCTGGCGGTGAGCTGGGTCGTTAACAACCAGTCGCAGAGCTGCACGCTGCATTTTCAACTTCCGGATAACCCACAGCAGAGTCTGAATACGGTGAAAACCGTCTCCGGACTGTGCCAGACACGCTGAGGCGGCTATGAAATCTGTTTTTCGTCTACTTCCTGTTCTCTTTCTGCTGGCGCTGAGTGGTTACCTCCCCGGCGTGCGGGCTGAAACCTGCCGCGCGAATATCGGCCAGACCACGGTCAATATTCCCAATATCAAATATTTACCCACGCTGCCGGTCAATACCCAGATGACCAGCGCGATGGCGGATAACGGCAGCGGGATCCCCTTTTCCTGCGACCTGCAGCTGCCGACGGCGAGCGCCAAACGCATCGTCTATAAGCAACTGAAAACCGGCGGCTCGCCGGTGGTGATTAACGGACAGCACGTCTACCCCAGCGCCATCGACGGCATCGGTTACTCGCTCAGCTTTCAGTGCGCGGGCGGCCCGATGCGCGCTATCGATGGCAGCCACTCCGCAGGCGGCGAGTCGGTGGTGGTGTGCGACAGCGCAATGCTTCCGGCGCTGATGACGCAGCAGCAAACCACGGTCAGGATCGCGGTGACCTTCTATAAAACCGGGACGGTGCAGCTGGCGGACGGGACGCACACCAACTCGCCGTCGCTGCCGCAGGTGGGGGAGATGACCATTGAGCAGCAGGCCAGCGGGAGCGCCAGCTATGTCGCCAGCGCGCCGGTCAGTATCGATATGGCGGCCCTGAACGTGGACATCGGCAGCAGCGGCAGCTGTCAGGTAGCGACGTCGACGATCCAGGTCACTCTGGGCACGGTAAACCGGGCGGAGTTTCACGGTAAAGGGAGCACCGGCGGCCAGGCGAAGCGCTTTTCGATCCCGGTGTTCTGCCCGTCGCCGACCGACGTGCGCATCGGCTTTTTCGGCGTCAGCGTGGAGAGCGATACCCTGGCCCTGAGCAAGGCCAGCAACAGCGCCAGCGGCGTCGGCGTGAAGCTGACCTACGGTAATAACCCCGGCGCGGCGGTCTCTGATGGCACCAGCGTTAAGATCAATGAGGCCAGCAACTTGCCGATCCTGAAAAGGGTGACCGGCACAAACGCCGGTACCGCCGAGGCGATCAATTTTAACGCCCAGTATGTGCAAACTGACGCCACGGTGGGGGCGGGCACGGCCAACAGCATGGTGACCTTCGCCCTGGAGTATAACTAGCCTGACGCTGGCGCATGGGCATTCTGCAGGGGGATGGGCACCACCGCGCCGTAGTCGTCGATATAGTTCAGCTGGTACAGGCGAGTGCTGTCGGTGGTCATCACGGTATGGCTGCTGTATGGCCGGAGCATCACGTTTCTCATCGGCGAGAGGTGGCCTTTATTATCGATCAGCGTCCCGTTGACCAGGGTGATATGCAGTGGGCCTGAGTTGGTAAAGCGCAGGTGATTCCCGCTCTGCTGCCACTGCAGCTTTTGCACCTCTCTGGCGAGGGTGGTGGTGATGGCGGGCGGACGATAAAAGAGCTTCAGGCGGGTACGGACGACAAATTGCAGCGTATGCGTGCCGACGGCTGCGGGAGGCGTCTCCTGGATATTGACCCAGTACACGCTTTCCCGATCGCCGGGCAGCCCGCCGCCGAGATAGATAAAGCGCAGCTGGGCGGATTGTTGCGGCGATAAATAGACCTGCGGCGGCGTCGCCACTATCGGCAGGCCGACGCGCGAGGTATTGAGTCCGGCGTCCAGCCAGATCTGCACTTTATAAGGCGTGCTGCTGCGATTGTGAATGTTCAGGCTGGCGACCTTTTCTTTCCCGGAATAGACCACCCGCGTGGCATTAATGGTGATCCCGGCGCAGGCCTGAAAGGTCACTGCGCAGAGCAGAACCGCCAGCTGTGTTTTCATGAGGACTCCCTTGACGTCTCATCCCTGACCGGGAAGCTATTCCTGCATAATGGTAAATCGGGCCGTCGCATTGCCGTCGCCGGGATCGGCGTGGGTTTTGTCCCAGGTGTAATAGAAGGCGTTCAGCCTGAAGGTTCCGGAGCCGCCGTCCACCGGGATCTCTATGCGGGGATCGTGTTGCGGATCAAGGCGTTCATCGAGGCTGAGCGGGGTGCCCGTGCGGTCAGTGAGCAGAATACCTACCTTGCTGGCCGGCTTACCGCTGCCGTCGAGCGCCAGCACGCGGTTTTCAGGTGTGTCGGCAGGCGAGGGGCCGTCAACCACAATGTAGTAAGTGCCTTTCTCACAATCTTTAACGCGAATGTCGATGCCGACCGCCGGCCCGGTCCCAGACTGACTGTTTTTCAGTCTCGACAGCGGAATAGCGCCCATACTGACGTCGATGACCCCGCTGTCGCTCACCCCTTCGAGTTTGCAGGAGGCGTTCACGACCTTGCCGATGAAATTCAGCTTGCCCTCTGCCGCGAGTGCAGGGACAGCGGCCAGCCCGGCAAAGACCGTCGCCAGACACAGCGTGATTATTTTCATTTTCTTTCCTTCTCTATTGCCCGTAAAGCTGGCGCCAGGGCCGTTATTTTGATGAGTCTTATTTACGCCAGGTATGTTTTTTATTAATTCATCTGACTGACAAATTTATTAATACCAGGAAATAAACTGGCTTGTTATTTAGGGGCTGCTTTTGTCGGGATAGTAGCGTGGGGGAATTGCGACGTAAATAAGACGGTTATTAACGCGAGTTGAATGCCAAATATCGCTCGATAAAATAAATTGCTATTTTAATTCAATGCATTAGAAATAGCTTATTGCTCTTTTTTGCCAGGTGTTCGAACCCACTTCATGGTGGAAAATACGATCGTTCACGTAAGGCTACGCCCGGCAGATGAGGGATCATTCACCGGAGGGGGGCTGTTTTTTATCGCCAGATTTGCGATCGGCAACCGTGCTGCCGGGTTGTATGTCACGATGATTAAAAATAGGATGAATGCCCTGGCGTATGCTGCGGATGGTGTTGACTGATAAGCGGCCGATCACCCCGGCGCGAAAAATCGATAACGATAAGGATGGCGAGATGAAACTGACGGTGGGGCTGGCGCTGACGCTGGCGATAATGACCTGCGGCGCCCAGGCGCGCGATATGCAAACCATCGAGCACAGCGGTGAGCTGAAAGTGGGCGTGCCGGGCGATTACGCCCCGCTGGCGTTTCGCAATGCCGCCGGCGAGCTGCAGGGCTATGACGTGGACATGGCCCGCGATCTCGGGCGCACGCTGGGGCTGAAGGTGAGCTTCGTCTACACCAGCTGGCCAGCGCTCGCCGCCGATCTGCGGGCGGACAAGTTTGATATTGCGATGGGCGGCGTGACGCAGACTCCGGCGCGGGCGAAGGACTTCGCCCTCAGCCATCCGGTAGTGGCGAACGGTAAAATCGCCTTAGCCAACTGCCAGGCCGCCCCGCGGCTCGGCTCGCTGGCGAAGATTGACCGCCCGGAGGTGAAGGTGGTCGTCAACCCTGGCGGCACAAACCAGAGCTTTGTCGATGAGCATATTAAGCAGGCGCAGATCATTCGCGTACAGAACAACGTCGACAATCTGGAGGCGCTGCGGCAGAAAACAGCCGATATGATGGTGACAGACCTGATCGAAGGCGACTATTACCAAAGCAAAGAGCCCGGCGTGTTCTGCGTCGCTAACGAAACACCGTTCGCCGGCACCGCCAGCGACAAGGTGTATATGATGAATAAGGATAACCCGGCGCTGCTGGAGAAAGTGAACCAGTGGCTGGATAGCCAGGACAAAGAGGTTCTCAAACGGAAGTGGAAAATTCGCGGTTAACGCGGCGGCGCGCCACCGCCGGCAGACGCGTCCGGCGGTGGTTATCGTCCACGGTTAGCGCTGCGGCGACAGGGGCTGTCGCGCGAGGCCGCGGAAGTAGCAGGCGTAGCCGAGGGTGGCGGTCAGGCACAGCATATAGCCAAACGACTCGCTGCCTTCCTCGACCGTGTTTTTCACCACCCGGGCGTAGTTCTCATCCAGCACGGCGTACCACAGGCCGTGCATGCCGAACAGCCGCGAGAAGACCAGAATCGCCAGCAGGCCGCTGATCATCATCCCGTAATAGGGCGTGCGGGTATACTCCGCCAGCTGCGACAGGGTCTGACGCAGATGGCGCAGCGGCGCCAGCAGCGACCCTACGGTGGCCAGCAGGGCAAACCACACCCAGCTGCCGTGGGAGAGCAAATCAAACAGGCCATCCAGTTCACGGATCAGCATGGCGAGGAAGAAGCCGCCGATGAGGATATTGCTATAGCGCAGGTGGGTATATTTTCGCGCCAGCAGGAAGTGAACCAGTACGATGACGGCCAGCACGCTCTCCTGCACCACTTCGGTGAGCGACACCTCCGGGATGTCGTTACCAAACACCCGAATATCCACCCACAGACAGAGTACCGCGAGGGCGGCTGCGACCGCCGCGCCGAGAAAGAATAGCAAGCTTCGTAACAGAGACATTAACACCACAACTTATACTTAAAAGAAATATCATAAGTTTTGGGAATGCATGTTCCTGTTCACTTTGTGCGACTTTGCCGCGTTTTTTTAACATTTTGCGCGGTTTAGCGCCGGCGAAGGCGACAGGGGAGGGTGACTCCCCTGAATGAGGTGGGCGTCAGAGAATATCATCCACCACGCCGCCGTCGACGCGCAGTGCGGCGCCGGAGGTGGCCGATGCCTGCGGCGAGCAGACGTAGACCACCATATTGGCGACCTCTCCCACCGAGGCCGCCCGCTGGATCACCGAGCTCGGACGATGGGTCATGACAAACGCTTTCGCCAGTTCCTCCAGCGACTTGCCGGTTTTCGCCACGTCGTCTTTCAGCATCTCGGCAAAGCCGTCGGAAATCGTCGGCCCTGGCAGTACGCTGTTAACGGTCACTCCGCTGCCGGCGACATATTTCGCCAGGCCGCGGGCCAGCGACAGCTGCGCGGTCTTGGTCACGCCATAATGGATCATGTCCGCCGGGATATTGCGCGCCGATTCTGAGGAGATAAACACCACCCGCCCCCAGCCTTTACTGACCATCGCCGGGAGCAGCCCCCGTGACAGGCGTACGCCGGACATGACGTTGGTCTGCCAGTAGTTGTCCCATGTCGCGTCGTCGGTGGCGTAGAAATCCTGCGGGCCATAGATCCCGGCGTTATTGACCAGAATATCGACGCCGGTCACCGCCCGCAGCAGCTGGGCTGCGCCGTCGGCGTCGCTGAGGTCGGCGATGGCGGGTCGCGCCTTCGCGCCCGACACCTCATTTTGCAGACGAGCGATGGCGGCGTTCACGCTCTGCTCGCTGCGCCCGTTAATGATGATCTCTGCGCCGCTCTCCGCCAGGCCTTTGGCGATGGCGAAGCCAATACCCGCCGTGGAGGCGGTGACCAGCGCGACTTTCCCCGCTAAATCAATCTTCATGTTCCTGCCTTCTGGTTGTGGATCTCCCATTAAGCGTAGCAGCGGCAGTATGGCTGGGGATCAGTAACCGGCGTGCTTATTGACCAGGTTCTTCAGCGGCAGCCCGCGGCGCTGGCGCTGAATGTTCTCCAGCAACTGGCGGGCGATCACCTCGGCAGGGGCCGCAGAGGCCATATGCGGGGTGATGACCACCTGCGGATGGCGCCACAGCGGATCGTCCGCCGGCAATGGCTCCTGCGGGAAGACGTCGAGCACCGCCCCGGCGAGCTGGCCGCTCTCCAGCGCCGCCAGCACATCGTCATTGACCATATGCTCCCCGCGGCCGCAGTTGATCAACACCGCCCCGGCGGGTAGCCGGTTGAACAGCGGCGCGGCGAGGATACCTCGGGTCTGCGCGGTGAGCGGCAGGAGGTTAATCAGCCCGTCAAGCGACCCAAGAAAGTGGTCGAGCGCCTCCTCGCCGCGATAGCAGGTGACACCAGCCAGCTGCTTTTCACTGCGCGACCAGCCGGAGACCCGATAGCCGAGGCGGGCCAGCTGGTCAGCGATATAGCCGCCAATTTCGCCCAGACCCATAATGCCGATATGGAAGTCGGCGGCGGCGCGCTGGGGATAGAGCTTCCAGGTTTGGGTTCGCTGGTGGGCCAGCGCCCGGTCGAAATGGCGCTGAAACCACAGGACGCTCCACAGAGCATATTCGAACATGCCGTGGCGAAAATCTTCATCGATCACCCGGCACAGCGGGATCTCGCTGGCGAACAGCGCGGGCGGCAGATGATCGACCCCGGCGGACGCGGCCTGGATCAGCTTCAGCCCCGGCGAGCGGCTCAGCAGCTGCGGGTCCGGGAACCAGCAGCTGGCGTACTGGGCGTCGCGCGCCGCCTGGTGATGGGGCAGAAGCGCCGTGACGTCGGGAAACTGCTGCAGGGCGGCGCAAATATCGCGGGCGAAATCCGCGTCGTTACAATCCACAACGATAGTGATATCAGACATAGGCGTTAGTCTTTGTAAGAGGTATCGAGACGGTCAAGACGGCGCAGCCACGCCTGCCAGACCTGTTGACGTTCATGCTCCACGCCCATCAGCTGCTCGCAGGCGTGCTGGCTGAGGTGCGGAGCGATGGTGTGGATCGGGCTGAGGGCCGCCAGCTGGGCAGTGGCCATTTGGATCTCGCAGGCGCGGTTCAGGTAGTACATGATATAAAAGGCGTCAGCCACGGTGCGGCCCACCGACAGCAGGCCGTGGCTCTGCAGGATCATGGCGATATTATTCCCCAGCGAGCGCTGGATGCGCGCCCGTTCGTCGAGGTCAAAGGCCACCCCTTCATAGGGATGGTAGCCGACGCGCTGGTAAAACTCGGTGCTGATCTGGTTAAGCTGCAGCAGGCCGTCCTCGCAGGCGGCCACCGCCATTCCCGGCAGCGTATGGGTGTGGATCACGCAGTGGGCATCTTCCCGGGCCATATGCACCGCGCTGTGGATGGTAAAGCCCGCCGAGTTAGCCGGTGCGTCGCCCTCTACGACCTTACCCTGCATATCCACCACGATCAGGTTGCTGGCGGTGACTTCGTCAAACATCATGCCGAAGGGGTTAATTAAAAAACGCGGCTCGCCGTCGCCGGGCAGGCGCACGGAGAAGTGGGTGTAGAGGGTATCCTCCCAGCCGAACAGCGCCGCCAGCCGGTAGGCGGCGGCCAACTGCTGGCGCAGGTGTTGCTCAGTTGCCATTTAGCGTACTCCCATAAATTCACGGATTCGTTGCAGAGAAGGGGCCTCCAGCGGGCTGCGGATCACCTGCGGGGCGATATCGGCCTGCACCACGCCGTTCTCCATTAGCACCACGCGGTCGGAAATCGACAGGGCGAACTCCATCTCGTGAGTGACAATCAGCATGGTCATGCCTTCGCGGGCCAGCGACTGAATGACCTTCAACACTTCGCCTACCAGCTCCGGATCCAGCGCCGAGGTTGGCTCGTCAAACAGCATAATGTCCGGCTTCAGAGCCAGCGCCCGGGCGATCGCCACGCGCTGCTGCTGGCCGCCTGAGAGCTGCCAGGGGTATTTGTGGGCATGGGCCAGCAGGCCGACGCGGTCGAGCAGCGCCAGGGCCTGCTCGCGGGCGACCGGCTGGTCAAGCAGCTGGTGATAGCGCGGGGCCAGCATCACGTTGTCGAGCACCGTGCGGTGGGGGAACAGGTTGAAGCTCTGGAAGACCATGCCGATGCGCCGCACCCCGGCGCGCATCTGGCGTTTGTCGACGATGGCTCCGCCCTTCAGATAGTCCTCGCCGTAGAGAATGATCTCCCCGCCATCAAGGCTTTCGAGGGCGTTGATGGTGCGGATCAGGGTGGTTTTGCCGGAGCCGGACGGGCCGATGATGCTGATCACCTCCCCGTTCTCCACCTGCAGATCGATGCCTTTCAGCACCTCATGCTGACCCCAGGATTTGCGGATGCCCCGCAGATCGAGCGCTGGCGGCGCGCCGTTGACGGCCGGCGTTTTGATCTCCTCCGTCAGCGCCGGCAGGCTCTGGCGCAGCGCCTGGCATTCCGCCTCGCTGAGGGTTTGCGGACGCTTGCGCTGAATATCGAGACGATTTTCCAGCGCCCGGAACAGCCAGGTGAAGACGGTAACCACCATCACGTAGTACACCGCCACCGCCAGCAGGGTCTCCATCACGAGGAAATTTTGCGCATACAAGCGCTGGCCGGTGAGCAGCAGCTCGGGTAAGGAGACCACCGACAGAATCGAGCTCAGCTTAATGATGGTGATGTATTCATTGATCAGCGTCGGCAGCGAGATGCGAAACGCCTGAGGAATAACAATCAGCCGCTGGATGCCGATAAAGCTGAAGCTCAGCGCATGGCCCGCCTCGCTCTGCCCCTTGGCCACCGACAGCAGGCCGCCGCGGTGGATCTCCGCCATATAGGCCGCTTCGGTGACGGTCATCGACACCAGCCCGGCGATAAACGGCACCCCGAGTAGCGGCTGGGTCACCGGAAACAGCTGCGGCAGGTTGTAGACAAACACCAGCAGCACCATCAGCGGCACGCTGCGAAAAAACCAGATATAGAGTTCGACGGGGATCTTGACCCAGCGCGGCGCGGAGAGCTTCGCGCAGGCTAACAGAAAACCGACCACCAGGCCGATCCCCCAGGACAAGGTGCTGACCACGATCACGGTCACGCACGCCTGCCAGAATGCTCCAATGCTAAACAGTGAAAAAAAGTATCCCCAATCGAACGCCATACCGACTCCTGTTGCGCAGTGCTTATTGTCTTAATCGATGCTTTCTAAGTTGTATTTTTTGATCAGCGCGGCATATTGGCCGTTGGCTTTCAGCGCGGCCAGGGTAGCCTTAATCGCCTCCGCCAGCTCGGTGTTGCCTTTGGCGACGTAGATCCCCAACGGCAGCGGGTAGACCAGGCGCGTAGAGCTTATCCCCAGGCGGCCGCGGCTCTTGTCGACGATGATCTGCGCCGCCGGGGCAATCTCAAGCTGGGCGCCGATGTTCTTCGACAGCAGCGCCTGCGAGGCTTCCGGCGCCGTCGGGAACTCCTGAATGGTGATGGCCGGTTTGCCGTTTTTCAGGCACCACTCATCGGAGTGTTTTTTCAGGCTGGTCACCCAGGTGGTGCCTGCCTGCAGGCCGACCTTCACGCCGCACAGCTCATCTTCGGTTTTCGGCTGCACCGCGCCGCCCTTCAGGGCGATGATCGACGCGCCGGAGAGGGCGTAAGGGATGGCGTCGGCCTGTTTCTGGCGTTCCGGCGTCACGTACATCCCGGAGATCACCGCATCATATTTCTTGCCGATGCCGAGGATCAGGCTGGTGAACTTGGTGTCGATCAGCTGCGGTTTGGCCTGCAGATGTTGGGCGATCAGCGCGGCGAAATCCGGGTCGAGACCGACGATGTTGTTATTGCTGTCATAGGACTCAAACGGCGGGTAGGTGACCTCCATCCCCACCTTAAAGACGCCCTCGGTCAGCAGTTCCGCCGCCTGGGTGACAGGGGAAAAACAGGCGCTGACGGCGAGGGTAAGCGCGACACGGCGCGAGATTTTTTTCAGGGTGCTAGTCATCATGGTTCCTCACGGGTGGTTAGGGGTTTTTTTGCTGTGCCTGTTTTTTCAAATGGCCAAAGGTATTGGTGCCGCGCGCGCGCTCCGGTAGCTGAAGTTCACCGCGATTGACCTTCTCGCGCAGGTAGCGATAGGTTTGCAGCGCCTGGCTCCACATATGCTCCCCGATGCTGAGCTCCTGATATTCACCGGCTTCGCCGGCGGCGAGGAAGGTCGGCAGCGGGCGGATCAGCGTGTGGTAATCGCAGGCGAAAAACAGCGGGAAGGAGTACCGCTCCTGCGGCACTTTGCGCACCCGGTGGGCTGTAGCAACAAATGTGCCAGCGCTGAGCACTTCCAGCATGTCGCCGATATTGATCACGAACGCCTCTTCTCCGGCGGCGTTCTTGACGGGAGGTGCATCGATCCACACGCTTTCTTCATTGAGGACTTCAAGGCCGGGCTGGTCGGCGAGCAGCAGGGTGAAGCACTCATAGTCGGTGTGTGCACCAATTCCGGGAACATCTTCGACGCTGGCGTCGAACGGGTAATGGATCAGCCGCAGCTTGGCCGGCGGGCAGGTCACCATCGGTTTGAAATACCCTTCCGGCAGGCCGAGCGCGAGGGCGAAAGCGTCGAACAGACGGTGGCCGAGGGCGAAGACTGCGTCGTAGTAGGCCAGCACCCGCGCGCGGAAATCCGGCAGATCGGGCCACTCATTGGCGCCGATCAGCGGCGTGCCGGCGAGCACCAGCGGATGGTCATCCGCTGCCTGGAAGCCGATATCGAAAGCCTCTTTATGGTCCGGCTTGCCGGAGCCGTAGATCTCTTCTCCTTCCGGAACGTAGCCCTTATGGCTTTTGGAGTGGCCGATGTAATAGTTCATCTTCTCCTCCATCGGCAGGGCGAAGATCTGCTTCGCCGCCTCGCGGACGCCGGCGATCAGCGCCGGGTCGATGCCGTGGCCAGTGATGTAGAAAAAGCCCACCTCGCGCGCCGCGCGGCCGATGGCGTCGGCCACCGCCTGGCGCCTGGCGAGATCGTCGCCGGCCAGATCGCGGATATCGATGGTCGGGAGTTCAGTAAAAGCGTGCTTCACGGCGGTCATGGCTGCGGTTCCTGTTCAGTGAGCGTTAAAAACTGCTGAAAGTGGGCCTGCTGGCGCGCGGCCATCCAGGCGTTGAGCGACCAGAGGTCGGCCACCGGAACGTTGGTGAACGGCAGATGGTGCAGATAGCCGTCGGCGCCAAACTCCGGGGTCAGCGTGGTCTGCGGGTAGCCGCGCTGGCGCTGTGAATGCCAGACCTGCTGCCAGAAGCGCTCGGCAAAAGCCAGTGCCGACTGATACTCTGGCGCCGCCGGGTGCGGCACCTGCGGCCCCTGGTCGTAGCCCACCCGAGCCTGCACGTGATGCACGCGGTCGATAAAGGCGCTGAAGTCATCGCTGGGGTCATCCAGCAGGCGCTCGCTGACCACCACCCAGTGGCTGATGTCGGCGGTAAAGCGCAACTGGGGGAGCTGCTGAATAATCTCCAGCGTGAGCCACGGGCTGTACAGCGAGGTGGCGCGATGGGTTTCAAAGCTGCAGGTCAAACCAAACCCGGCGGCCAGCTCGTGCGCCTTGCCGAGAAAATCGACCTGCTGCGCCAGCGGCCAGCGATCGTTGCCCGCCAGCAGATTGACAAAGCGCGGGTTGAGGCTGCTGGCCTCGGCGAAGCGGGTCTGCAGGCGCGCCAGATGCTGCTCCGGCGTTTCATGCTGGGCGGGGAGCACTCCGCCGCCGCTGAAAAGAATGGCGATATACTCCAGCCCCGACGCCTGCAGGCGGTCGGCGAGCTCCCGCCGTTCGGCCACCGTTAACGGCACGCGGGCTTCGATACCGCAGCAGCCGACGCGCTGCAGTTCATCCAGCGTTTGCGACCAGGGGGTGGTGACTCCCCAGAGGGTGCGAAAGCATTTCAGCTCCATGGCGGCTTCCTCAGGCGTACTTCACGCCGGGCAGGACGCAGAGCATCTCGTACAGCAGGTTGGCCGCCAGCTGGGAGGTATTACCGCTCACGTCGTAGGGGGGCGAGACCTCGACCAGATCGGCGCCAATCAGGTTCAGGCCGCGGCAGCCGCGGACGATCTCCAGCGCCTGAATGGAGGTCAGGCCGCCGACTTCCGGCGTCCCGGTTCCCGGGGCCCAGATGGGATCGAGGCTGTCGATATCAAAGCTGAGATACACCGGCCCGTCGCCCATCTGCTGGCGGACTTCGGCCATCAGTGGCGCCAGCGAGGTATGCCAGCACTGCTCCGCCTGCACCAGGCGAAAGCCCTGGTCAACGCCCCACTGGAAGTCGCCGGCGGCATAGCCCTGGGCGCGCTGGCCAATCTGCACCACCCGTTTGAGGTCGAGCAGTCCCTCCTCAACGGCGCGGCGGAAGGTGGTGCCGTGGGCGATTTTCTCTCCGAACATCTCATCATTGGTATCGGTATGGGCGTCGACGTGGATGAGCCCCACCGGACCATGTTTTTTGGTCAGCGCCCGCAGGATCGGCAGGGTAATGGTGTGGTCCCCGCCGAGGGTTAGCGGGATCAGCGGATAACTATTCAAACCGGTGTAGTAATCTTCGATAATTTGCACCGATTTGAGCAGGCTGTAGGTATTGATCGGCACATCGCCGATGTCGGCCACCGACAGCGAGTCGAACGGCGCGGCGCCGGTTGCCATATTGTACGGACGGATCATCACCGATTCGGCGCGAATATAGCGCGGTCCGTAGCGCGTACCTGAGCGCTGCGAGGTGCCGATATCCAGCGGAATGCCGACAAATGCCGCATCAAGTCCCTGTAAATCTTCGATAAACGGCAGGCGCATCATTGTGGCGCGGCCGGCGAAGCGTGGCATCTCATTGCCACCCTGCGGTTGGTGAAAGAGGTTATCCATGTCTGCTCCTGAATCTGACGGATGAAACGTAACAGGAGAGATAGTGCGCAACCCGCGCTGGACTTTACATCGTCTGACGTAAATACTCAGTTCATTTATTGGTGAACTAAATACGATGCATCACGACGCCAGCCTTAATATTCGACAGCTGCAGGTTTTCGAGGCGGTGGCCCGCCTGGAGAGCTATAGCCGGGCCCAGCAGGAGCTGGGCATTTCGGTCTCCGCCATCAGCAATGCCATGTCGCAGCTGGAGGGACAGCTTGGCTTTACCCTCTGCCAGCGCGGGCGCGGCGGTTTTTCCCTGACTGAGAAAGGTCAGCAGTTTTTACAGCAGGCGATCCGCGTGCTGAGTGAACTCAATGAGCTGGAGCGGCAGTCGGCGCTGCTCAAAGGGGAGCACAGCGGCACCTTGTGCATCTCGACGCTCGACTCCATCGAGACCGAAACGGCGCTCTCGCTGCCGGTGGTTCTGCGCAGCTTCAGCGACAAATTTCCCCATGTGCATATCAAACTGATTATTCGCACCCCGGCGGAGCAACTGAACGGCGTGCTGAACAACCATATCGACCTGGCCATCGGCAGCTACAACTCGCAGGTGCATAACATCATCAGCGAGCCGCTGTACCGCGAACAGCACTGGCTCTACTGCAGCGATCTGCACCCGATGTTCTTCAGCCGCCAGCTGGATAAAGAGCAGATCAGCCAGTGCCCGCTGGTGACCCGCAGCTACTGGAACACCAGCGATTTGCGCCGCCGGGGCTTCAGCAAAGGCAGCGCCACCGTCGAGACCGTCGACGCCCAGCTGTTGCTGATCCTCTCGGGGAAATATATTGGCTATCTGCCGGAGCATTACGCCTGGCCGTGGATCAAAGAGAACCGCCTGCGGGTGCTGCTGCCCAACGAGTTTGGCTTTCAGTCGCCGTTCTCGGCCATCTGTAAGCGCGGGCGCAGCAATGAGCCCTACCTGAAAGCGTTCCGCGACCTGTTGAAGAAAAACACGGTGGCGCGGCCGAAGTGGAATTACTGAGTGGGGTAGGGGCTTCCCTCCGCCGCGGTGGTGGCTCTGGCGCTCAGCGCGCAGCCCGGCGGTGGCATTTCTCCTGTTTAAAAAACGAACAGCAGCCGGTAGCCCACCCGGGCTGCGGCTGCCAGGCAACTGCCTCCAGGTTATCCACAGGGTTAGGCGCCGCTGGTGTGGACAGGTCGCCGGGCAGCGCAGTCGTTAGCGATTCGCTTTAATGGTTTTTTCCGCCATCGCGATGGTGGAGAGTTTGTGCAGGCAGATCAGCGCCAGACAAATCCCGCAGGCAAACAGATAACTCGCCATACTCAATTTTTGCAGACGCGATAAATGATTAATTCTGTCAATCACCGCCGGGCTGGCGAGGCCTTCATACAGGAAAGGCAGCGCCGTTAAGAAGCCGCCAATAAAATAGAGCACCAGACTGACGACTTCGACAGCCTTACGGTATAACCCTGATCAGCTAAGGCCCATTTCCTTTCACCGGATGATAAGATCAAAGCTCCGTCAGCAACGGAAGAAGGCCGAGGTCCAGAAGCCTTATTTCAATGTCGTTAGCTTTGCCAATATGTTCTTTATTGTTTCCATCGAATACTTCTTCAGTTGAAACAACGATAGTTCCTTTCTGTTTTTTACCATCCATGACAGGAACAACTTTAGCAGCCTCTGGAACTAAATCGGGAATGATTACATGTGGTAAATACAGCATCCACCCGACACTAAGACGATCGGGGAATACATTTCTACTATGAAAAGTATAACCTTTAGATTCTAATGAAATGTGTGAGCATTTAAACTTATTTGCCAAATTGGAAATCATATTTAAAACGCGGGAAATTTCGAATCTATCGGATGAAATATTAAGCTCTGCGTTTACAGCAACCCGATTTTTTTCATCAAAGAACATTTTCCTGTAGCTAATGCCATTACTACATTCGTCATCATTCCCATCCCAAATACTTTCCACAAACAAAGGGGTGTCCTTTATATATCTTTTTAGCCACTTTTGATAAGTTTTTTCTGTAATCCCGTTTTTATTAAAAGCCAAATGTTCTAAAGCCTTTTTCCTGGAGTATCCTGTTTCGTACCATTCTGGATGAGTTGATAATAGAGAACCAAACTCATTTGTTAAATACATGAAATGTTCAACAATAATATCGAACTCAATATTATCAGTATCAGTCCTAAAATTAAGCTTGATCGACAAGTCAACATTCATATCATGGCTCCCAACGAACAATAATATCTTTCATATAAAAAATATAGTCGAAAAGTATCTATAACTAATTGGCTGCATAAAGAACCATACGATTTTTAATGGTTGATTAACGCTTGCGACAGCCTGATGTCTGCCAGCCTGCTTTATAGCGCTATCATCACCTTTCCACCATTTTTTCTTTTTACCATCTGCATAAAAAAACTGATCATACCTCGCCTTCGCCTCCTGGAACTGACACAACTTATCCTTCCAGCCATCAAATGATACACCGCAGTACTTATACTCCTGAATCTGCTGCGTTTCAGGATTGTAAAACGTCCCGCAGATACGCGTCTGGTAACTTAT